>ENA-ORXM01000619-ORXM01000619.1-marine-metagenome-genome-assembly--contig:-NODE-619-length-59701-cov-108.476889_pt1 | contig 59701 bp, 50 predicted proteins | sample MGYA00237867_ERZ511480 | MGnify/ENA primary metagenome ERZ511480 (study PRJEB26309, sample SAMN06266103) | marine metagenome | isolation source: Algal blade | place: United Kingdom:Sidmouth, United...
AAGTAAATAAGAATCAGTGCCTGGTCTTGTAGTGGTACACTTTGGATGAGATTTAGTGGTACACTTTAGATGAGATTTAGTGGTACACTTTGGATGAGATTTAGTGGTACACTTTGGATGAGATTATGCAGATTATGTTAATAATTATCATTGAAGATGAAATAAATGGTATATAAGTTATTTAGCGAGGGCCTAAAAGAGTCCTCGCACTTTTCATAGATCCGCAAAAGCTTCCTTATATCTTGCCAAACATCTCTCCCTCGCCTCCTTATGATCCACCATAGGCTTAGGATAGTCCTCAGTCCCATATTCAGGCACCCACTGGTTCACATACTTGAGGTCTTTGTCAAACTTGGTCAATTGTATCGTCGGATTAAAGATTCTGAAGTAGGGCGCAGCATCAGTACCACTGCCAGATGCCCACTGCCAGCCACCATTGTTACTACTAAGATCAAAGTCTAGTAGCTTCTTTGCAAAGTAGGCCTCTCCCCATCTCCAGTCTATCAAGAGGTGTTTTGTCAAAAAGCTCGCGGTGATCATACGCACTCGATTGTGCATGTACCCTGTTTCATTTAGTTCACGCATTCCAGCATCGACCATGGGGTATCCAGTCACACCATCACACCATTTGTGGAAATCCTCTTCATCATAGCGCCACTCTATGCGTTCGTATTTCTGCCTAAAAGCATCTTCAGCAACGTGTGGAAAATGCGCTAATATTTGAGCATAAAAGTCACGCCAAACTAACTCGCTTAAATACGTAGCATTGAGCTTTGCTGCCTTTCGTGCTTTCTCCCTGATGCTGATAGTGCCAAATCTAAAATGGACTCCCAGCCTAGAGGTCCCATTGATCCCTGGAAAATTACGCTGCTTATCATATTGCTTTATGATCTTTTGTGGTACTTGCTTTGACGGAAATGAGATCTCGGAAGGCACAAAACCCATATCCTCCAGCGTAGGTATATCAGCTTGCTTTGAGTGGTGGAATTGATCCGCATATTTTAATGTCGGATAGGATTTAAAGTAATAGCTTTCTCCTTTTTTATTGCGTTTAGAATCAAGCTTCTTCATCCACTTCCGCTTATAAGGCGTAAACACAGTATATGGTAGTCCATCATCTTTTAGGACTTCATCGCGTTCGAATATGACGTGATCTTTATAACTATGCCATTGCACTTTTTTCTCTGCTAAGACAGCCTGAACTTGAGTATCTCTTTCTTCTGCATACGGCTCATAATCCCGATTAGTATACACAGCTTCTATATCATAATCACGCAAAATGTTCTTCCAAAGCTTGACAGGTTCGCCATAGCGGACGTCTATACTGGCTCCATGATCCTTAAGCGAATCAGCCACCTCATGTATGGCATCGTGTATGAAATGTACTCTAGCATCGTCCTTCTCTTCTAACTTGTCCAAAATATTTCGATCAAAGAGGAAGAAACACTGGACACGCCCACCAGACTTGAGGGCATGATACAGCCCTGCATTGTCCTCGATACGCAGGTCTCTCCTGAACCAAAATGCATTCATTTTACTCATATGTATGCTAACATCAATATAATCATATGTGTTTTGAGTTGAATTACTATTTTTGTATAATTATCATTGAGATTAGACTATGCATATACACTTTCCACTAAGATTTCTATCGGTTGTTATATTGTTGTTAGGCTTCGTGGCCTGTGCAGAGCAAGGTCAACCAGAAGTAGATGAGATGTCTGCTCTCCTGACTGAAGCTAAAGCAAATCCAACTAAGGAAAGCCTTAATAGCTACTTTGATAAGGTAACATCATTTATACAAGTCCATAAAGATGATTCAGCTCTGATTAATCCAGTCATGCAGGAAGCTGCCAACTTCGCAGGTGCACAGAATCAACACTCTAAAGCCATCTCGTATCTTATTCCATTACTACGTAGCTCTACGACTGACTGCAAGGTAGATCCAAATCAAGTCTTGAGCCTGGCTCAATCGATGAACTCGCTCAACAAAAAGCACGCAGCAAAAGTCATATACAAGAATTATAAATCACAATACGAGAACGCTCCGGAAGACCAAGCTTTAGAAACATTGATGACCGATGAAGTAGCATCTTTGCAAGCCTACGTAGATACGACATTTCAAGCGGTATTCGCTGATCCTGACCAATACGGACTTAATCGTGCTGCGGCTTTGAAATATGTGGATGTGGTCGAAGCGTATGCTCTCAGTGCTCCGTGTGATAAGGCATCTCCAGAATATCTATATAAGGCTTCAGAGATTGCAAGAAGCATCAGAACGCTACCCAAGGCGCTAAGTATCTATGATTGGATTTTAGAGGATTATCCTGAGTATGAGAAGACGCCGACTGTCTTTTTCCTTAAAGGCTTCATTCTGGAAAATGATGTAAAAGATGAAGAGGCCGCCCGAAATATTTACAATGAATTCTTAGAAAAATATCCTCAACATGAAATGGCTGATGATGTTAAATTCCTCTTGGAAAACATGGGCCGCTCAGATGAAGAAATCTTGAAATTCTTAGAAAAAAAACGTGAAGGTGATGAAAAGCAATAGATCCCTACTTCTTCACGACTGCAAAATAACCAAGGCTCTCAAATTATGATGATCTCTTTTTCACTGCTCGGCTGAAGTCGCGTACCAGCCACAGTTGCATCAGCCACTATACGATAAGTCGAACTCACCTTTCTGAGTTTCTTCGCTAAGCCTACAAGACCCCTACGCAGTATCCCTTTGCTGCTTATCATATCCATTTCAGATGATATAACTTTGAATGGAAGCTCATAATTCAGTTCGATTGTTTCATCCTTGCTGATCTCTACCCTATCATCCAATGTGAGCTCACCGATAGTATACTCATCAATCAGTCGATTCTCTTTATTGCCTCGAGCGTACTTTTCGATTAATTTTAGCTCAATTTTAGTGATGGTCTGATCAGATAGAGTACTTAATTTGATGGAGCCTTTAATGATGTCGTCTTTAAGCCTTACCTCGAGCGGAGCAGTCACTTCTATCTTGACCCCTTCGATACCTAATATGCGTTTTACTTTACCAAACATATATCCTAAAACTACAGTATGGGTATATGAAGTTCAATTAGTTTCGACTAAATGATATCTTTTTAATATCAGATAGCTATTCTAATCCGGAGCAGTCGCAATCATATCACGAACCGCTTCAACCAGCTATCTTGCAAGGGCTTCACCCATTCGGCTAAAAATTGACCTTTGTTTTTGACGAGGTGATCAAAGACTAAAGTCTCTTCGTGAATATGCCCATCGCTGTACGCTTGCTTGAGTCCAGCCTGATCCACAGTATGCACATGCTCTTGATCGTCAAAATAACTGAACAGCATGCGATTAAAAAAGTCTACCTGATAGTGAGTGCCTAGTTGCTCTACGAAGTGAACTGATTTATCAATGGAACAACCACTGGCAGAGGTCTGAGACTCATCGGCAAAAATGGTCAAAAACCGACTATGGAATAAATTGCCATAGGCTTTCAATTCGGCACTATGAGCTGTCCAGGAGCTGAGAAACTGATGCATGTGCGTTTGCATCTCATACCTTTCAGCGTCTTCTATATGTCTATCAGCTTGGTATATCCAAATGCGAGATGCGTTGTCCAGAGCAATAAGATCAGCTACCATCGGTTTACCATTTATTAGATTGAACGATCATTTCAGAGATATCTAATACCATGACATCATCTTGCTTTTCTTTTGCTTTCACACCATCACTCATCATAGTGAGGCAGAAGGGGCAATTGACTGCTATCGTTCCTGCACCAGTGCCTAAGGCTTCTTCGACTCTCTCTATGTTGATCCGTTTATCCCCTGGCTCATCTTCTTTAAACATTTGAGCTCCCCCCGCACCGCAGCAGAGGCCTGTTTGCTTAGTTCTGTCCATTTCTACCAGACCACTGTCTATTTTTTCCAAGATGGAGCGAGGCGCCTCATACTCACCATTTACGCGGCCTAAGTAACATGAATCATGATAGGTAATCTTCTGACCTTGAAATCCGCCCCCCTCAATTGTCAGTCTTCCTTCTTCTATCAGCTGCTGTATAAGCTGCGTGTGGTGCAGCACTTCGTAATTTCCTCCGAGAGCAGGATATTCATTTTGTAGTGTATTGAAGCAGTGCGGGCAGGCCGTGACAATTTTCTTAACATGGTACATGTTAAGTACTTCTATATTTTGCAGAGCGGACATTTGAAAAACGAACTCATTGCCCGCTCTTCTTGCTGGGTCACCTGTACAGCTTTCCTCATTGCCCAAGATCGCAAACTTAATACCCGCATGATGTAGTACCTTGGTGAATGCTGCTGTCACCTTTTGCGCGCGAGCATCAAAACTACCTGCACAGCCTACCCAAAATAATACTTCTGGCTCCTCATTAGCAGCAGCCATTTCAGCCATCGTATATACTTTAAATCCCATATTCTTAGATCTTAGAATGCTTAGTTGTGATTGCTAAATGCTCACGTATTTATAAATCATTTGGAAAGAGAAATTACTATGTCGTCTCAGCGAAATCTTTAGCCCATTTATCCCTTTCGTCTGGTATCTGCCAGACTGCACCGCTATTCTCGATACTGGTAAACATAGGTAACCAGTCGCCTGGGCCTGCTGACTCTGTCAGAATCTCATAACGTCTCATATCCATGATTGGCTTCAGCGGATCTATCATCACTGGACACGCTTCCACACAGGCATTACAGGTAGTGCAGGCATGAAGCTCTTCTCTGGTGATATAATCAAATAAAGATTTACCGTCATTATAGTTATCAGCGGTCAGCGTAACTCCGCTCTTTCTATCAGCCTCCGATAGATATTTGCCAGATCCGCTATCTATATTTCTTCCTACTTCATGCACTCTATCTCTGATATCCATCAATATTTTTCGAGGTGATAGCTTCTTACCTGTGATGTTAGCAGGGCATACCGAAGTACACCTACCGCACTCTGTACAGGTATATGCATCCATAATCGATTTCCAGCTGAGATCGAAAACATCTTTTGCTCCAAACTCAGGAAGCTCGGCATCGACGTCACCAGTTTCGGACTCAGGGATAAGACCCATCATGGATTTTACCTCATTCATGATGGCTGGCATGTTTTCCATTTCGCCTCTTGATTTAGTTGGCGAAAAGTACACGTTAGGGAAAGCAAAAAAGATATGTAAATGTTTAGATCGAGGTATATAATAAAGAAAGCCTAATACCACCAAAAAATGGAGCCACCAGCCACTTCTTTCTAAGAATACCAGCATATTTTTTCCAAATCCCTCCAAGAATAAAGGCCCCATGATACTGCTGACTGGCAGAAAACCCGTCGACGGGTAATGAGCAGGATCCATCTTCTGTAGCATGACGTCTGCTCCATTCATGGTGAATATACCGATGAGCAATAAAATTTCTAAGCCAAGAATGATATTAGCATCAGCCGTAGGCCAACCCCTCATCTCTGGCTTATGAAATCTGGGCAATTTCAGTATGTTACGTCTTGCCAAAAATGCCACCGTCCCGATAAAAGCTAATACGGATAATATTTCTATTGATCCAATAATGACCGTGTAAAGCATGCCTAAATAAGGCGCAAAGAATCGATGCACCCCAAACAAACCATCAATAACTATCTCGATGACCTCGACCTGTGTAAATAGAAATGCCACGTAGATGAAAGCGTGAAGGACAGCGGGTATGATGCGTTTAAACATTTTCTTCTGTCCCAATGCCACTAATATGACATTTTTCCATCTGGTAGTCTCATCTCCAGCTATCGTCTGATCTTTGCCTAATCTGATATTCCTGATGATAAAGGAGAACTGCTTCACAGCGAAGTAAATGCTCAATACCATCAATAAAATGAAAGCAATCTGTGAAAAGCTCATAATCCCTTATAAATTTGTCCAATAATAAATAATATACTCATTGACGAATCATTATTCAAGCCAAGATACGGAGATCGATGCAAATACTTGACCATCATCAAATTAAACAAAAGATCAATCGTATCGCCATTGAAATACTCGAAAATAACTTCGAAGAGAAAGCCATTATTCTAGCCGGCATTAACAACAACGGGATGGAATTCGCCAAATTAATTCATCAAGTGTTATCCCAGCGAGCAGCTATACCAGTCAATCTCGGGCAAATCAGGCTCAATCCGGCCAAACCGCTTAGTGAAGACATCACGCTAAATATCCCGACGAAAGAGCTGAAAAATAAAGTCATCATCATTGTTGATGACGTAGCTAATACTGGCCGAACTATCTTTTATGCTTTCAAGCCTTTCATGGAGGTCATCCCTAGTAAATTGGAAGTCGCTGTACTTATCGATCGCACTCATAAAGCTTTTCCTATCAGTCCTGATTATGTAGGTTTGTCACTAGCCACCACCGCGAAGGAAAATATTGATGTCGATATCCTTAATAGTGAACATGCGTCTGTGATTTTAAGGTGAGCTAACCCAATCCAGATTCATTTTCATGTAGTACATGAGGCTCATAGCTGTATTTATATATAGCATGCAGCTGTAAAATTTGCTATCCAAATTCTGGTGATGCTCAGATACCACTAACTTTTCACGAAGATTATTATCCAATCAGCATGGATAGGATTTTATAATGGATGAGCTGCAAGATCAGATGCTCATAGTATTCACCAAAACTATCTTTCCAGGTCAATGAATTATGATAATCTAAAAATAAGCTCCTTTGCTAATAATTCATTTTCATAATTCTCAGAAAATAGAGCGATCGAGCCACCATATTTATTCTTAATGCTTATTTTCCGCAAACAATAGTCGCTACCTATGAAACATATATACGTTATCCTCATACTATGCTCCCTGGCGTGTAGCCCTACTAAAAATGTTACCGATACCTCTCGTCCAGACCCCTTACCCAATGCCCCTATCGCTGATGTGGCTCCTTTAGTCGCGATGCAAGAGATCTCTACTGAGGGTTTCTCAATAGAGAGACTAGAGCGATTCGACGACTATCTAAATGCTGAAATAGCAGCGAATCGAATTCCGGGAGCTGTGTTGCTCATTACAAGACATGATGAGCAGGTGTATCATAAAAGTTACGGTGAAAAAGAAATAAATTCAGGTATACCCATGGAAGAGGATGAATTATTCTACATCCAGAGCATGACTAAACCCATCATCAGCATTGCATTCATGATGCTTTATGAAGAAGGCCACTTCAATCTTAGTGACCCAGTCAAAAAGTACCTGCCTCAATTTGATCAATTAAAAGTGGCGACTGAACACGATGGAGATATGAAATTGACCAATGCTGAGAGTGACATCACAATTAGCCAGCTACTTAGTCACACGGCTGGACTATCGCACGGTCTCGGGGACTCTGAACTGGATCAGCTGTATCTTCAGGCATTGTACTATCAAGAACATGAGGATATTGAAGCTAGAGTTAATGAATTACCTAAGCTACCCTTGGTGGGTCAGCCTGGCAAACAATGGTACTACAGCGCTTCTCCAGATGTACTTTCACTGCTCATAGAAAAATTCTCTGGAATGAATACAGCGGAATTCTTGCAGCAGCGCATCTTTGATCCTCTAGGCATGGACGATACAGGCTATAATATAGCTGCACCTGAAGAGTCAAGAAAAGCAGTACTCTACACAACTCAGCCAGACGGGACACTACTAAAAGCCGACCGACAGACCCCTGCGTCTGGACACAGCATCTATGGTGGAACTCACGGCTTATTTTCTACCGCCAGTGATTATATGAAGTTCTGCACTATGTTATTGCATCAGGGAGAAGTTGACGGAAAGTACCTGATCAGCCGAAAGACCCTTGATCTGATGACCAGAAATCATTTGAACGAGGACATCCAATATGTTGCTGGAGAAGGATTTGGGCTGGGCTTCGGTATCATTACTGACTTAGCGAAAACTAAGGCTCTCGCAAGCGAGGGTAACTACTCCTGGGGTGGAGCGTATAATACATACTTCTTCGTAGATCCTTCTGAGGACCTTGCTGCGGTATTGATGATGCAGTTCAATCCTTATACAGATCATTATGCAGATAAGCTTCGACAATTTGTTTATCAAGCTCTAATTGATTAGTCAACTAATCTAAAGTGCTGTAAGTGAATAATAGCAGGCTTAATATATCGACTGGTTCTATAATAGTTGATCAGTCAAATAATTAAATCTTTTGGAATATTTGAGCCTGAAGACTGGCGAGAGTGTAGATCAACCCAGCTAAGGCAGCATTATGAGACACAAAAAAAGTATACCCGGTGCGCCATGGCAAAAGTTAGAATATTATTTTCGATAGCCCTCCTTTCTGCTCTGTCATGCACTACTTCAGTAACAGACTATAGGACGGATAACTCAGAGCGGCCCAACATTTTATTTATCATGTCTGATGATCATGCTTACCAAGCCATCAGTGCCTACAGTGATCGTCTGATTCACACTCCCCACATAGATCGAATTGCAGACGAAGGAATGCTGTTCACCAATGCCTGTGTGACTAATTCCATTTGCGCTCCTTCGCGAGCAGTAATTCTCTCTGGAAAACACAGTCATCTTAATGGAAAGATTGATAATATCTTTCCATTTGATACTACTCAGATCACCTTTCCTCAGATATTGCAAAACGCAGGCTATCAGACAGCTATGTTCGGTAAGCTACACTTCGGCAACACTCCAAAAGGCTTTGACCAATTTAAAATACTTCCAGGCCAAGGATGGTACTACAATCCTGACTTCATCACCAAGCACGATGGGCGGATAACTGTAGAGGGCTACACTAGTGACATCATAACAGATATGACGATCGACTGGCTGAAAAAGGAAAGAAAGCATGATTCACCATTCCTATTGATGTATTTACATAAAGCCCCACATCGCGAGTGGCTTCCTCCTAAGCGTCACTACGAGACGTACATTAATAAAACTTTTCCAGAACCTGAGACGCTATTCGATGACTATAAAGGAAGAGGCAGGGCTGCAAAGGAGGCTGAAATGAATCTCTTAACTCACATGAACTGGGCAGGCGACTCGAAGATACCTCCTGAAGTCATGGAGGAATTAGGTATAGCCGAGACGGCTATGTGGGATCATGCTGCCTATGAGCGCTCTGTAGGTAGGATGACAGAATCGCAAAAGGCTGATTGGGATAGGATATATAATCCCATGATAGAAGATTTCAAGAATAGCTATCCTCAAATGAGTCAGGAGGATCAGATGAAGTGGAGATACCAGCGCTACATGCAAGATTACTTAGGGTCTATAGCTGCTGTAGATGACGGAGTTGGTAAGGTATTGGATTATCTGGATGAATCTGGTCTGAGCGACAATACCATTGTGGTATATACCTCAGATCAAGGATTTTATTTGGGTGAGCATGGCTGGTTTGATAAGCGGTTTATCTATGATGAATCGTTCAAAACACCACTTTTGGTGAGGTGGCCTAACGTGATTATGCCAGGTTCTGTCAATACTCAAATGGTGCAAAATCTGGATTTTGCCCCGACTTTCTTAGATGCTGCAGGAGCTCCAATACCAACAGATATGCAGGGCGTAAGTCTCGTCCCTCTATTGAAAGGAGAAATAGAAGGATTCAGAGATGCTGTGTATTACCACTATTATGAATACCCATCAGTCCATATGGTGAAACGTCACTATGGGATTGTCACTGAGGATTATAAGCTGGCACACTTCTATTATGATGTCGATGAATGGGAGCTATATGATCGTAAAAATGACACGCTGGAGATGAAGAATGTCTACGATGACCCCGCATATGCCGATGTGGTAACACAGCTTACATCCGATCTAAAAGCTATGCGAATAAAATATAAAGATTCGCCTGAACTAGATCAGATGTATATTGAGAAGTACACGAAACTAAAACGATTGGATAATTAAGTAGCCAAAGCTTTCATGGCATGGTTAATCAAATCTGCATAATTAAAAGAGCTCATTGCTCATTCCATCTCGCATCTGACATCTATAATGAGTTAAAGGTAAACGACACTTATATCTAACCAAATCTCTTAAGATTATTCTCATAATACATAAGGTGAGCCCTTTGCTCATTCAGATGAGCTCTTAAAAAATCTCTACGATTAATTCAATCTCTACGGCGATATTGCGCGGGAGCGAGCCCATACCCACAGCAGCTCTAGCATGTTTTCCTCTATCTCCAAAGACTTCTACAATCACATCCGAAAATCCATTTATCACTTCTGGATGATTTGTGAAGTCTGGAGTTGAATTCACCATCCCTAATACTTTAACCACTCTTTTGACACGGTTTAGGTCTCCTAAGTAGTCCTGCAGTACGCCAATGTGGGTGATGCCGACAATTCTGGCAGCCTCATAGCCCTCATCAATACTAAGGTCTTCACCCAACTTTCCACTAATATAGCCAGTGTCATCCTTTGGACCTTTACCCGCTAAGAAGAGCAACTTACCTGTCTGTACTATATTCACGTAATTAGCTACGGGAGCTCCTGGCTTAGCCAGTATGATGTCAAGATTTTTAAGTTTTTTTTCATAGTCGACGGTAGGGACTATAATCTCTTCATCGACCACTCGAGAGCTACTACATGATATCATTGCAAAAGTGATAAAGCTTAGGATTAGAAATTTCATTTTATAAGTTTTGAATTCAAGGAATTACGATTATAGCTATGCACAGCTCATAAATCGCGCCATCTATATTAGCAAAATATCATCTGTTAGTATACGCTTAAATTTAAAAATTTAACAACATCCTAACAGGTAGGCATTAAGCCGTTGCGTTGTTATGAGGTCTTACAAATATTATAAATAGATATAATTTGAAATTATGAAGTATATAAAATTTATTCTTGTGACCGCTCTTACGGCTTCTATCATGGGAATGCAGGCCCAGGACTCGAAAGCCCCAGATAGCGATGCGACTGAGTGGAGCCAATCTAAGCGTAAGTCCAAGAAAGACAGCAAAAGCTTAGATAAAGCGCAGCGTAATGCCTACAAAGACCAACGCAAAGCATTACGTCAAAAAATAAAATCTATACAAAATGACGATGCACTCTCGCGGGATACGAAAAATGAAAAAATAGCTCAGTTAATGGAGGAAGCGGCCGAGAATAGATCAGACATGAGAGCAAACAGGCTTGACAAACAGGAGCTCCATTTTGAAAGTCGAAAGCAAGACCGGATAAACAAATTGTCTAAAAGGACAGATCTGACCAGTGAAGAGAAAGAGAAAAGGATAGCCAAAATCAATATGCAGTCTAATAAGAGAAAAGCACATATCGAAGACAGAGCTCAACGGGAAGAGTCTAAATCACAAATAAGGACAAGTAGGTCAATAACTCAGCAAAAACGTCAGGCGCTCGAAGCTGAATGGGAATCACTAAGCGAAGCTGAGAGAGAATTGAAAAAAGATGATTTCAGAGTCAAGAGAAAGGAACTTAAAAATCAACGCAAGAGCGAACGCCGCAGCCAATTAGAAATACGCTTAGAGAAAATGACGACTGACTTGCAAAAAAAGAAAGAATCAGGACAGATCAATGATGAACAATATCAGAAAAAGATGAAGCACATAGAGAGAATGAAATCTCGAGGTACCGAACGAATGTAGTATCTATACTTTAGGACTAAAGCCTGATGCGTTGTTAGATATGCATCAGGCTTTTTTCATAATAGCATATCTATATAATCTCATCAGCGTCGGCTCAATTTACTGATTCAGTAATAATTCATGATATGACAGAAAAACATCATATTTTCGCCGCAAACATATTGACGTGTCAAGACAATTAAGCGAACAAGAAGAAGTCAGGCGAGAAAATCTGGCTAAGATTAAGGAGCTGGGAATCAATCCTTTCCCCAGTGAACTCTACCCTGTCAGCCATATGGCGGAAGATTTGACTAATTCATATAAGACTGGAGATCCTGGATATGAGCATGTGGTCTTAGCTGGTCGTCTTATGATGAAACGTATTATGGGTAAGGCATCATTCGCAGAGCTCCAAGATAGCACTGGCCGTATGCAAATATATGTTAGTCGAGATGAGATTTGTCCCAGCGAGGATAAGACCATGTACAATACAGTGTTCAAGAAGCTCCTAGACATAGGAGACTTCATAGGCATCAAGGGACACATGTTCACTACGCAGACTGGAGAGACGACCGTACACGTGACAGAGCTGACACTGCTCAGCAAGTCTCTGAAGCCACTTCCCATCGTAAAAACTGATGCCGACGGCAAGGTATACGATGAAGTGACTGATCCAGAGTTCAGATACAGACAGCGATACGTTGATCTGGTGGTAAATCCTGAGGTCAAAAAAGTATTTATACAGCGTACTACTATGTACAACAGTATGAGAAATTTCCTTAACGAAAAAGACTACTTAGAAGTAGAAACGCCAATACTTCAACCTCTGTATGGGGGCGCAGCGGCGCGGCCATTTAAGACACACCACAATACCTTGGACATGACCCTCTATTTGCGCATTGCGAATGAGCTGTATCTTAAGAGGTTAATCGTAGGTGGTTTTGATGGCGTCTATGAGTTTTCCAAGGATTTTAGAAATGAAGGCATGAGTCGATTTCACAATCCAGAATTTACGCAGATAGAACTATATGTAGCTTACAAAGATTACGATTGGATGATGGATCTCGTAGAAGAGATGGTGGAGAAAGTAGCTCAAGACATGCATGGTACAACTCTCGTGCAGGTGGGTGACAATGAGATCAACTTTCAGCGCCCGTGGAAGCGATATACCATGTTTGAAGCTATTGAGCACTTCACTGGGGTGGACATTTCTGATATGGATGAGTCAGCACTAAGGGAGGCCGCTGATACATTAGGTGTATCCATAGACCCAGCACTCGGTAAAGGTAAAATCATCGATGAGATTTTTGGAGAGAAGTGTGAAGCGCAACTCATACAGCCGACCTTCATCACCGATTATCCCGTAGAAATGTCACCATTAGCTAAAAAGCACAGAGATAAAGAAGGCTTAGTCGAAAGATTCGAAGCTATCTGTAATGGAAAAGAAATCTGCAATGCCTTCTCAGAACTCAACGATCCGATCGATCAGCGAGAGCGGTTTGAAAAGCAGCTGGAGCTGGGTCAGCGAGGCGATGAAGAGGCCATGATGCTGGATGAAGATTTTCTTAGATCACTTGAATACGGTATGCCGCCTACTGCCGGTTTAGGTATTGGTCTAGACAGATTAGCGATGATTATGACAGACTCACAATCAATCCAAGATGTCCTTTTCTTTCCTCAGATGAAGGCGGAGGCGACTCAGGAGCAGGATTAACATTGTTTCGATATGGCTGGATAGATGGATTTCATGAAAAAAGTAGTCTTAGATTAGCATTTTATAACCTCTATAAGCATCTATCCGCCATTCTTATTAATTTATTCTTTAATTTCATTATCTGGTAATTAGTTTCTTTTTTATAATATTTCTAATCTAACCAATTCGATATGGCTACATACAAATTAAATATTAATGGTCAATCCAAGGAGATTGAGGTGGCAGAAGACACGCCTATGCTCTGGGTGCTGCGAGATAGCCTTCAGCTAGTAGGTACAAAATATGGTTGCGGCATTGCCCAATGCGGAGCCTGTACTATACATGTAGATGGCAAAGCAGTCAGATCATGCCAACTTCGAGTATCGCAAGTCGGAGAAAAAAAGATCACCACCATAGAAGGTCTCTCAGAAGATGGTTCACATCCAGTGCAGCAAGCATGGATAGAGCATGATGTCCCGCAATGTGGTTATTGCCAAGCAGGACAGATCATGACCGCATCAGCACTACTATCTGAAAACAAAAATCCGTCAGATACTGAAATAAAGCAAGCCATGAATGGTAACATCTGTAGATGTGGGACCTATACAAGAATTAGAGCAGCTATAAAGACTGCTGCTAAGAATGCCTAATCCACTTTTCTCTAAAACAATCAATATGACTAATAATATCAATCATAAACGGAGATCATTCATTAAGGTGAGCGCAGCTGCAGGGGGAGGAATGATCTTGGGTTTCAACTTCGTATCATGCCAAGAAGAAAGCAAGATTCCTGATTTTATCGCACCTAATTTATCGGAGCCCTCACAATGGACGACACTCAATGGCTTTTTGAGTATCGGAGATAATGGAGTGGTCACTATCATGTCCCCGAATCCGGAGATCGGTCAAAATGTGAAAACTTCAATGCCTATGATCGTGGCAGAGGAATTAGACGCAGATTGGGATCAAGTCATCGTCAAACAAGCGGGTCTTGACACGGAAAATTTCGAGCGACAAATCGCTGGAGGAAGCCAATCAATTAGACATGGATGGAATAACCTAAGAAAAACTGGTGCAACTGCCAGAAACCTATTACTTCAAGCGGCAGCTGCTGAGCTAGAAGTACCAATTGAGGAGCTTACTACTAGCAAGGGTGTTATCTATCACAAATCGTCTGATCAATCAATTGGATATGGAGACGTGGCTTCTAAAGCAGCTGAATTATCTCCTTCTGAAGACATAAAATTGAAAGATCCAAAGGACTTTACGATCATCAGTCACAGCACCCGAAATGTCGATGGCTTTGGTATTGCACAGGGTAAGCCATTATTTGGCTTGGATGTCAATATGCCAGGTATGAAGATCGCAATGATCGTACACCCTCCCGCATTTGGTATGAAGTTAAAATCCATGGATGATCCCGGTATTAAATCGATGAGTGGAATAACGGATGTCATCAAAATAAATGTAGAGCCAGAAGGATGGAACCCTCAGTGGTCCGATGTGAATGCATACCCAGAGCTAATAGCCATCGTGGGCAATAGTACTTGGGAAGTGATGAAGGCGAAAAAGGCTCTTGAAGTCGATTGGGAGACTGACACGGCCTTAGAGAATAGTGCTGATCACGAAACTACAATGACACGATTATTAGCAGAACAAGCCGGAGAGTTAGCGAGAAAAGATGGTGATCCAGATAAAGCGTTTGCTGATGCTGTTACAATTGTTGAAAAAACTTATACCGCTCCATTCTTAGCTCACAATACTTTGGAGCCAATGAATTTTTACGCCAACGTAACAGCTGATAAAGCGGAGCTCTTAGGTCCTATCCAGACACCTATGTTTTTAGAGGGGACATTAGAAGGCGTACTCGGTATACCTAAAGAGAATATTTCTATTATGATGACTCGTATGGGAGGTGGATTTGGCAGGAGACTCTACGGCCACTTCGCTACTGAAGCAGCTCTTATCTCGCAGGCTGTGCAGAAGCCTGTTAAGCTGGTCTATACTAGAGAAGATGATATGACTCAAGGTACCTATCGCCCTGCATACAAGGTCACCTATAAAGCTGGCTTGGATCAAGATGGTCAGCTCATGGCTTTCGCCATAAAAGGGTCTGGTATCCCTGGAAGTCCTGTATTTGAGAATCGCTTTCCAGCAGGTGCCGTGGATCACTACGAAGTTCAGAATATTCAGATAGACACTAATATTTCCACAGGTGCATGGCGAGCGCCTCGATCTAACTTCATCGCCACCGCCGAACAGTCTTTCTTAGATGAAGTAGCAGAAGCTGCAGGTAAAGACCCTATCGACTTCAGATTATCACTTTTTGATAAGGCGATAAAAGCCCCTGTAGGTAAAGACAATGACTACGACGCAGAGAGATATGCTGGGGTCCTAAAGCTCGTAAAAGAAAAAGCTAACTGGGGTACAGAAACATCTGGAGTCCACAGAGGTGTGTCAGCATATTACTGTCATAATTCATACGTAGCTCAAGTTTTAGATGTAGAAATAGAGGATGATATCCCAAAGGTAAAACGCGTGTATTGTGCAGTGGACTGCGGTATCGTCGTCAATCCCATAGCAGCCAAAAATCAAATAGAAGGCGGAATCATAGACGGTATAGGCCATGCTATGTATAGTGCTATGACCTTTAAAGATGGAGCACCTCAACAGTCTAATTTTGATAATTATAGATTGATACGCCAGGAAGAGGCTCCCGAGTCTATTGAGGTTTTCTTTGTAGACAATGGCTTGGACCCTACTGGCTTAGGTGAGCCTTCTCTGCCACCGATTGGAGCTGCATTAGCTAATGCCCTGTATAAAGCTGTAGGCAAGCGCTTTTACCAGCAGCCATTTGGGAATGAAAATGACTTGCTTGGTTAGATCGCTAATTAAAATTTAAATCGGAGCGCTATCAATTCATTTTGGTGGCGTTCTTTTAATATATCATGAGATCCGATTGTTATTCGTGCATAACTGTTATTCGTGATAACTGTTATTCAAACCATTGTTTTTCAAATATAGATATCAGGTCCGTTCTTTAGGAAGCGCATAAAGCAAGCATAAAATTTTTCATAAACAAGAACATTATCATTATCAATGATTCTGTTACAGTTTGATAAACCACTGTAGATAGCCGTGTGCCAGCATAGATAGATCTGACATTATTTCGCACAGCATATCGCTAATCTTTATATTACGTCTCACAACATCCTAATATGTCGAATCCAACTATCTCAAAGCTCAGAATATATCCCATCAAATCCCTCGGACACATAGACTTGTCTGAAGTAAACATCGGCACATTCTCATTAGAAAATGACCGAATATTCGCTATGTTAGATGAGGATGGAACTGTCATCAATGGCAAGCGGGATAGTCGTGTAAATCTGCTCCACACTGAGTACGATCTTTCAGCAGGCTCAGTTATACTATCCAAGAAAGATGGAGCTGAGAAACGGGAATTCGAACTGAGGATTGACAACCCAGAGCTGAATTCATACCTGAGCGATTTTTTTGATGTCAAGCTGAAGCTAATAAAGAACATTGAGGGACAGTTGATGGATACCCCGAAAGCCAGCAGCCTGACACTGATAAGTCAGAGTACATTAGAAACTCTTCAAAAGGATTTTGATAAATATGAACTTGAAAATATCCGCATGCGCTTTCGCAGCAATATAGAACTTTCAGGAGTAGATAATTACTGGGAAGAAGCTTTATATCAAGAACCTGGATACGGAATCAGATTTAGGGTCGGTGATGTCACTATGATTGGCATCAGTCCCACAGCCAGGTGTAGTGTCCCTACACAACATCCCATAACTGGCGAGATAGATAAAAGCTTCGTCAAGCAGATCATCGCTAGTCGACGAAAAGATGAGTATGCCTTAGCTAAAATATTAATGTACGGAAAAGCACCTTACTTTCTCGCCATCAATGTATTTGTACCAGAATCGGAGACTGGTAAATCTATACGGGTAGGTGAAGCCCTTGAGATCATAGCTCCTGTACAGCTGAGTCCTATCTAGCTAAATAATCTAAAAAAGCCTCACTGAATTCAATTCAGGAGGCTTATAATCACTTGATTTTGATATTAACGTTAAAAGAATTTACGCCTTCGTGTTTTCACGCCAAATGATCTGAGTCCGAATCCAATAGCTGCATTCAGTAAACCCTTCCCTACTTCTGACCCAACTTTACCAGCTATATCTCCTTTCTTATCTGCAGATTTTGCTTCTTCTCTGGCCTCCTCTTTCTCACGTCTCGCGTTGATTTTTTCTTGCTCTTTAGCAAGCTTTTCTCTCTCCTCAGCTTCGGCGGCATCTTGAGCCTTGGCGGCATAGGCATCCTGCTTTGCTTTTAACTTTTCAGCTGCGCTCTCAGGATCTTGATCTTCTTTATACTTACCGATCAGTCCTGAAATATCTTCTTTCACAATGGCATCCATCTCAGATTGCTCTAAGACTCCCATTCTCGACTTCGGAGCTCTCATGTAGGTATGCGCGAGTGGCGTAGGATTACCCTTTTCACTTAAAGCCGTCACGAAGGCTTCACCAATGCCGAGCTCAGTTATCAACTGTTCTACATCGTAGAAGTCTGTCTCAGGATAATTCTGTGCAGCGGCTCTGATAGCCTTCCTATCTTTAGCTGTGAAGGCTCTTAGCGCATGCTGAATCTTAAGTCCTAATTGGCCTAAGACATCATCGTCAATATCAGCTGGGTTCTGAGTGATAAAGAATATGCCCACTCCCTTAGACCTGATGAGGCGGACCATCACCTCTAATTGTTCGGCTAATACCTTGGGTGTATCAGATGAAAAAATCAAGTGAGCCTCATCAATGAACATCACAAACTTTGGCTTATCCAGATCCCCTTCTTCTGGAAGCGTCTCATAAAGTTCTGCTAGCAGCTGCAGCATGAATGTCGAGAAGAATTTTGGCTTGCTCTGAATATCCGTGACTCGAAGAATATTTACTACTCCCTGACCCTGTCTGGTCTTCATTAAGTCCTGCACTTCAAAAGAAGGCTCTCCAAAGAATGACTGAGCACCCTGCTCTTCTAATGCTGCGATCTGTCTAAGTATGACACCAATGGAGGAAGCCGATATTTTGCCATATTCCTGTTCTATTTCAGCATTTCCTTCTGCTGACATAGCGAATTTCAGTGCTGCCTTCACATCACTAAAATCTAAAAGTTGAAGATCATTATCTGTGCAGTATTTAAATATCACGGAGAATATGCCTGACTGCGTATCATTGAGTCCCAATATCTTAGAAAATAACACCGGTCCAAACTCATGCACTGTAGCTCTCATCTTGACCCCAGGTTCTGAGGAAATAGTCAAAAACTCGATGGGAGAATAACCAGGTGTAAAATCTTCGATTCCAATTTTTTCGTGACGCTGTGACAATTTAGGATTAGCTTCTCCAGCTGCGGCTATCCCACTTAGGTCTCCCTTGATGTCTACGAGCATGGATGGTATACCCTTTTGAGAAAGCTGCTCGGCAATGATCTGTACTGTCTTAGTCTTACCAGTACCTGTTGCACCTGCTATAAGTCCGTGTCTATTGAACATCTTGATAGGTAGATTCACGATTGACCCAGTTTGTACCTCGCCGTCCAGCATGGCTGCTCCGATCTGAATGACATCCCCCTTAAAGGTGTAGCCCTCTTCTATTTGTTCTTTAAATGCATCTTTGCTCATGATATCTTAATTTGGATGATTTTAAATTTCAACTAATTATAATTCAGTAAATTTTTCCATTAATTATTGTTCCACTTTTCAACTCTCAGTCTATATCTCTTATTATCAAATTTCCATTTATTAATATTGAATGAAGATTCAAGTTTTTCTTCCTCTCTGTCATCAGTCAGCTCGGGGAAGAAGTCTATCCCTGTTTCGCGTTCTACTTCATCTATAGAGACAGCGTAGTCTTGGATACGCTTATCTGATCGAGCATGGGGCATGATGAATGCGATAGCCTTTTTATCCCTACCCTCCATATCCAATAGAACCTTAAAGAAGGCCTGAGGCACACCGACGTCATTTCTACCAATAGACTCTTTAATGCCTTTCATTATAGGTCCTGTCACTACGTAGAGTGTTTTATCAGCGTATGCCCAATCCCTAACCTGCTCTTCCAGTTCTCTCCAGATTCCATTATTAAAATCTCTTACTTGAGGAGCCATATTACTCATGTAGAATGTTTCTTTCATAGCATTGCTGCTGAATGCCATATCTCCAGCAGGAGCCATATGACCTCGGGTGTAGCCAGATCGAGTATAATCTGAATGCTTAGCTGATCTACGCTCGACATCAGGATCTTCCTTAAATTTTTTAGCTCGCGGTACGTTTTTCACTTTGAGGCTTTTGCTGGTCAGTACATATGCTACCCATTCAGGTATCTCGTATTTTTCATCATAAGCGAGGCTGTAGTATTGATGATGAATCACTTGATTGGACGTAGAGCCATGCGGAAGAAAATTTCTATCAGATACTTCAATAGCTTCACTAGACTCCTCGGTATATTCAGCTGAGGATTCTTGATGAAAGCTGGGCTTAGAGTCTGATCCTTCGAAAGCTCCACTAAACTCATAGAAGCCATAACAAATAGTTCCGATTAGGATCATGGTAAATATCCCAATGCGCTTAGCGAAAGACTGTCCTTTGCGTGAACCTGCTTGAAAGTTTCTTTTGAGCTGAGCCATATGCTATTAAGACGTAATTATGAGCATAAGTCATGTATATATGTCTATAAATTTTATATGATTTTAGCTTTCGGACTTGCATCATTGAAATTATTTAAATAGTCACATTCTCATACAACATAAAAGGATAAAAAACTGACATCAACTATAGTCTCTGCTATTTAGCTGGTCTCATGCCTCGAGTTGCCTCCAAAATTTTCCAACCTTCTGCCATTTTGATGATATAGCTGTAATTTATGAGGCCACCCTGTACACCATGCGACTTCAAGTAAGAATCATAAACCACATCCCTCACCTCTGGAAATATGTCATCGTATCTGTTTGAATAAGCTGCAATATCTCTTAGGTCCTTCTGTATCTCTGGACTTAACTTATCGAAGAGTAGCCCATAGTCTCGTGGATATGCTCGTCTAAAATCACTAAGTAGATACCTAAAATAGCCCATCCACCCAGAGTACTGTATAAAGATATCCGCATGTCTGGTACAGCTGAGCCAGCTCAAGAAATTACAGGTCCCCTCATCAGCGAAGCCATAGCCGTGACCCATCTCATGTGTCATAGTGAAAGGCCAGGTAATAGGGTGCAAACCTGGATCGATGTGCCCCTCAAATATAAAAGGCCAATAGACACCAGCAGTACTCACACGCAGCAATGAACCCTTAGGGTAGAGCCTTCTGATACGCACTCGGCCGCGGTACGGATAGTCCAATGAGGCCAATGTTTCTTCTATACCCTCTCTGCATACATTCTCATATCTCAAGCCTTGAGACTCCATCTTTGATGTGATCTTATCTAGATTAATCTTATGCCGAATCTCTATCATCAGCGTCTCCGTATCCTCAATGAGAGCTCTCAACTGTATAGAATCGATCTCCACTACCGGAATACCCAAGGCATCTTCTATAGATACCCGATTATAGTTGAAACCCCAAGCCCAGTAAAAATAAATGATTACAACACTCAAAAATTGTACTATAGAAAACACTATAAATTTAGTTTTCGACTTAAGGCCAGATTGTCGACGTATCCCTCTTACCAGCCGATAGATAACATAAGCGATGGCAAGAATAAAGAAATACATCATGGGTATGGGTAGCCATCCAATCGTCATATCGTAAGCTACGCGCAATACCTGAAAGAAGCCTCGATAGTAAAAGCGCTCTATAAAGGCAGAGCCGCTTCCAACCATTTGGGCTATCATGAGAGTGATAGTGGCACACACTATAAGAATTAGCGTTTTCTTAGACATAACATTATACAGAGACTAAGCTATCATATTAGCCACGAGTAGAACAGGACAGTACATAATAGATTATTATTTCATGTATAAATGCAACTTTTAGTTTGAATATCATGTTTTGTAATCGATTTTGTAACGAAACAAATTTAAAATGGCATTTGAATTCACGGATAAAAATTTCCAAGAAACAGCATTAGACAAAGAAAATGTATCGGTAGTCGACTTTTGGGCTGAATGGTGCGGACCCTGTAGACTGATAGGTCCTATCATTGAGGACTTAGCAAAAGACTACGATGGCAAAGCACTTATAGGAAAGGTCAATGTAGATCAGAATCCAGAGACATCTTTGAAATATGGAGTAAGGAGCATACCGACAATTCTTTTCATCAAGGATGGAGAAGTCGTCGACAAACATGTGGGGACCGCTACTAAGGCGACTTTACAACAGAAACTCGATGCGCTCTTAGTTTAGGACACAAATATTAATTGCAATAAAAGCCCTTGTTTACTGTTAAATAAGGGCTTTTGTTATTTCTACCATAAGTATATTATCAGCTTTTGATTCTTCAGATTAATGGTATCATTTTCTATATCTTTCGCGCATGAGTTTTTTTGATCAATATAACCTTAAGAAAATTGAGAATCTCGATCTTCTGGCTAAGCAGGTTGTCGAAGGATTCATCATAGGGCTGCACAAGAGTCCGTTTCATGGTTTCTCTGTGGAGTTTGCGGAGCACCGACTGTATAATCCAGGTGAATCCACAAAAAATATGGATTGGAAGGTCTATGCTAGAACAAATAAAATGTTTCTTAAGCGGTATGAAGAAGAGACTAATCTACGCTGTCAGATTATCATTGATGCCTCATCATCTATGTATTTTCCAGAAGACCCTGGACAAGAGACAGGTCAACTAAATAAGCTTCAATTTTCATCATTAGCCGCGGCGAGTCTGATGAACTTATTAAAGAAACAAAGAGATGCTTTCGGTCTAAGCGTATTTGACTCAACACTACAGATACAGACCCAGTGCAAGTCCAGCACCTCTCACTACAGACTACTGCTTTCCCAATTAGAGAATCTTATAAACAAGCCAGAAAGAAATAAATCCACTTCCGCCTCAGCCTCTCTACATCAAGTAGCTGATGCCATCCACAAGCGCTCTCTGGTTATCATCTTCAGCGACATGTTCGAAGCAGATGAATCACAAGAAGAGATATTCTCAGCCCTACAACATCTTAAGCATAGCAAGCATGAGGTCATCCTCTTTGACGTAGTGGATCAGCGTTTAGAAATAGACTTTGAATTTGAAAATCGACCTTATGTATTTGTCGACATGGAATCTGGTGAGGAAATAAAGCTGCAATCCAATGAAGTGAAAGGCTATTATCAGGACAAGCTGAAGCAAATGAAGAAAGATCTGGAGCAGAAGTGTCTACAATTCAAAATAGACTATGTGCAAGCCGACATTAATAAGGGTTTCGATCAAGTACTGCAGGCATACTTGGTGAAAAGAAGTAAAATGAAAATATAACTTGTAATCGGAATAGAAACCATGATCAACCTATCAGAAATTTCAACAGGTCCGCCAGATAAAGCGGAGGAAGATAAACTTGAATCAGAAACTAAAAGCTACGCTAAGAGAATTGGCGAGCTACATCAGATGATGAATGCCGATGGCAAGCACAGCCTACTGATCGTATTGCAGGGCATGGACGCCAGTGGTAAAGATGGAGCAGTAAGAGATGTATTCAAGTATTGTCTCCCTACCAACATGAAGGCGCACTCATTCAAGAAGCCCACGGATGAAGAGTTTTCTCATGACTTCCTGTGGCGCTGCCATAGGTTAGCACCAGCTAAAGGCCAAACGCAGATCTTCATCAGATCACACTACGAGGATGTCTTAATCCAAAGAGTCCATGGATGGATAGATGAGCCTCGAGTCAAAATGCGTATGGACGCCATCAATGCGTTTGAACACCTATTAGAGGCAGACAACGACACCACAATCCTAAAATTCTATCTGCATCTTAGCTATGAGCAGCAGGAGATAGAACTACAGCAGAGAATAGATGAAAAGGACAAGAACTTTAAACACAACGAGGGGGACTGGGAAGAGAGAAAGCTCTGGGATGAGTATAGAAAGTGCTACGAGGATGTCATTAATACATGTAATAAAGTACCATGGCATATCATTCCTGTAGATGAAAGGTGGTACCGTAGCTATCTTATTGCAAAGATAGTAGCAGAGACGATGGAAAGCTGGAATCTTGAATGGCCAGAACTTAAGATAAATGAAAAAAGTTAGAGTCGATAAATGGCTGTGGGCAGTGAGGATATTTAAATCTAGAACGACTGCGACGAAAGCCTGCAAAGCCTCTAAAGTAAAGATAAGTGATCTCAATGTGAAGCCATCTTATCTACTTCAAGGAGGTGAAACTGTTATCGTAAAGAAGAATGGATTCAATCTCGAATTCTACGTCAAAGAGCTGATCGAAAAGCGAGTGTCAGCCACTCTTGCAGCACCGTGCTATGAGAATGTCACCCCAGAATCTGAAATGCAGAAGTATCAAAGCTGGTACATCGGTAAGGCTGCTCCAGAAAAACGAGAGAAGGGAGCAGGACGACCAACTAAGAAAGAACGGAGAGAACTTGAAACATTCAAAGATGATATCTTTGATTTTGAAGACGAATTCTAATTAGCTCCATAGAATTGATTTGGATCTATGACCATATCGGCATGCTTGTATTATCAATTAAAATTACAAGTCAAGGTAACTAAAGTACTCATAATCAGCTTTATGTCCATTATTGACTGATCAACTATGCCCTTCGAGACCTTTACTAATTGGACCATAAGTTATATAAACTCCAGCTTATCGCCGACCCGTACTTCTCCAGCTTTCAGGACTGATGCATTCATTCCAAAGTATACATTGCTGTCACTTCGACGATAGGTAGCGAGGGTCTTTAGAGGCTCTTTAGTCACCTGGCCAGTCTCCTGATCGGTATTCACCATGATGCAGCGCTTGCATTGAGATTCTAACTTGAGCTGATAGTTTTGGTTAGCCAGGCCATGATGTAAATCCTCTTCATGAGGAAGACAATTATTGATGTATAAGTTAGTTCTGAACCTATCAGCGGAAACTGCATGTTGTATTTGTCCATTGAGCTGATCCACTGAAGCATGACTTAGTACTAATAGTGGATATCCATCCTGAAATTTGAGCGCGAGTTCCCTTTGCTTTTTTTGTTTGACTCTCCAAAAGGCGCCTCCCGCACCTACCAAATGTACTCTCTGTCCTATCCTATTAGATAGCCAATCCGAGACCTCTTCTGATACAATTTGAGCTATAACTTCATGGGCCCATACTTTAGTGGGTATCTGGGTATGGGTGATCTGATTTATATCAAATTCTATCTTATCTGACTTATGGCTGAGTGTGCAACCACCATCAGCAACGGAAGTTTTAATTTGGCTCATGTCAGGATACTGGCGCTGTGTCATGAACTGGAACTCCTCATCCACAATCATCCAGTGTCGATCATAGGCTATTCCGGAATTAGTCAGTGAAACTTTTTCTAATGATTCACCTCTTAGTGATTTGACAGGATATCTATATATGGCTTTAAGCGTAGGCATGGCAATGGCTTTTATAATCGAATCGCTAAATTTATCGATTCTAAGGTAGAATATTATGAAAGAGATACTTATAGATAGTGGTGGCACGAAGTCAGATTGGACAGTCATCAGTCATGACTCTGTGGTTAAGGAATTCAGAACGGCTGGGATGAATCCCGTAACAGCAGATATCATTGGTATTCTTACCGATGTCAACGACGTAGATGTGCAAAATATTAAGACAGTCAACTTTTACGGAGCTGGCTGCGCCACACCTGCACTCTGTGAAAAAGTAAGAACTGCTTTGCAGGACAAATACTTGTACAGCGAGGTAAATGTGGCATCTGATGTAATGGGCGCCGCGAGAGCTATGTGTGGGCGGCAGCCAGGTATTGTCATTATTTTAGGTACAGGAAGCAGTATATGTAGATACAGCGGATCTGAACTTACTCATACCATACCCAGCGGGGGTTATCTCATCGGGGATGAAGGCAGCGGCTATGCCGTCGGTCAGGCCATGATCAGAGCGTCAATTAGGGGGCAGCTACTCGAGGAAGAACAAGCCATCCTAAATGCTAAGCTGAAAGGCCAAGATCTGCTGTCAATGATCTATGGTCATGACCAACCAAATACCTTGATTGCTTCACTAGCAAGCCAATTAAAGTTTTTCAATACGAAGAGAAGGGGTCAGTTATTGAGACCCATATTCACTCGCATGATTAAAGAAAGGCTCCTAGCGCTGCAACTTTTAGATGGCGACAAATTATATTTTGTCGGATCAATCGCATTTCACTATCAAAAAGAGCTACAAGACGCTCTGAATTCCTTTAATTTGCAAGCTGAACTGATAGAGAAAAGTCCTATGCCTGGACTGATCAGCTATCACATTGGACAAACCCGATAACAAAACAAAATGAAGAATATTGCCGTATTTACTTCTGGTGGTGATGCGCCAGGCATGAATGCTGCTGTCAGAGCGGTAGTGAGAACAGGAATATACCATAAGATGAACGTATATGGTATCTACCATGGCTACCAAGGCCTTATCGAAGGTGAAATTGAGAAGCTGAGCAAGAAAGATGTAGCCAACATCATACATCGCGGAGGGACTATATTAAAAACATCCAGAAGTGAGAAATTCAGAACCCCTGAAGGAAGAGCTCAAGCATATAAGGTGCTCAAGAAGCATAAAATAGACGGAATAGTAGCCATAGGTGGTGACGGCACCTTTACGGGAGCTAAGGTCTTTTCAAAAGACTATAACTTGCCTTTCATTGGCATCCCTGGCACCATCGACAATGACATATACGGTACAGATTATACCATAGGCTTTGACACTGCTATTAATACCGCTATCGAGGCTATAGATAAAATAAGAGATACTGCAGACTCACACAATCGCTTGTTCTTCATAGAGGTGATGGGAAGGCACGCGGGTGATATAGCACTTCACACTTCTATCGGGAGTGGGGCTAGCTTTGCATTCTTACCTGAAACTAATACAACAGTTGAAGATCTCATCAGCTTTTTAGAGAATGCGAAAAAGAGACAGAAGCTATTTAATTTAGTGATCGTGGCAGAGGGAAATAAGAGTGGGAATGCCATGAAGATCAGCCGCAAATTGAAGAAAATCAGTGAGAAGTATGAGTCAAGAGTGATGATCATAGGTCATATACAAAGAGGGGGTTCGCCCTCTACCCATGACAGGGTGTTAGCGAGTCGCTTTGGATATGCAGCAGTCAACGCGCTGAAAGCTGGCTTATCGAATATGGCAGTAGGTCTAATCAATGGTGAGATAGTACACACGCCATTCGATGATGCTATCACTAAGTCCAAGGGCATAGATGAGTCGATGATCAAGATGTCAGAAATACTTTCTCTGTAAGTAATATCATACTATGACTTTTAAAAGATTAAACTCTCGTAAAGCTTACAATACTAAGATCTTCGAATTAGAATTTAGAGATTATCAGCATACTGATGGCAGTGTGCATAAAGACTTAGCGGTTCTCAATTCTAATGATGCAGCCAATGTCATAGCGATAACGCCCACGAACAAAGTTGTATTAGTTAATCAATTCAGATTCGGTATAGATGATACAACCATAGAAATTCCTGGCGGCCTGGTAGAATCTGGAGAAGATCCTAAAGAAGCTGTCAAGAGAGAACTTTCAGAGGAGACCGGCTACACAGCAGAAGCGTACCGCTACATAGGCAAAGTCTATGCGAATCCTGTTTTTCAGTCTAACTTTATTCATCACTTTATAGCTTATAATGCCCTCCGATCAGCGGAGCAATCGTTGGATCCTGCTGAAGATATAGATATTATGACCATGGATGTCACGGAAGTACTTAAGCGATTACAGTCGGGCTATTTTATGCATCCACATACGGTTACAGCTTTTAATTTAGCCCTATCACATCTTCATGCTTTGATTAAGCCCTAATTAATTGGTCTGCAGTTGTCATCTTTAGTGGATAATTTTTAAATAATCGTATACATTTTACTTCTCAATTCCCTTCTATACTATTTCCCGTCCCACATTAAGTAAGCTTTCAGAAATCCATATAGATCACCATCTAAAACAGCATCCGTATTATTATTTTGAAAATTTGTGCGATGATCTTTGACTCTGCGATCGTCCAATACATAAGACCGAATCTGTGAGCCCCATTCATTCTTCATCTTTCCTGATTCTATTTCCGTTCGTTCTGCCATCTGTCTTTCGATTTCTTTTTGGTAAAGTCTGGACTTAAGCATAGTGATGGCTTTCTCACGATTAAGGTGTTGTGATCTTTCTTGCTGACACTCTACGACTATGCCAGAAGGAAGGTGCCGCACCCTCACAGCTGACTCCGTCTTGTTCACATGTTGGCCACCAGCTCCACTCGCTCTAAAGGTGTCCCAATCCAAGTCAGCTGGATTCACCTCTATCTCTATACTATCATCTACTAAGGGATGTACGAATACGGAGGCAAATGACGTCATGCGCTTACCCTGCGAGTTGTACGGACTAATCCTGACCAAGCGGTGCACCCCGTTCTCGCCCTTGAGCATACCATAGGCATAATCACCCTTGATCTCAATCTCTACGCTTCTGACTCCAGCAACATCGCCTGATACTCGATTGAGCTCAGACACCTTGTAATCAGACTTTTCTCCGTACATCACATACATGCGGTAGAGCATCTCAGCCCAGTCACATGCCTCCGTGCCACCTGCTCCAGCATTTATTTCTATAATGCAAGATAGCTCATCTTCTTTTCGATTTAGGGTAGATTTGAATTCTGCTTCGTCCACGATCTCTGTGACCTCTTCCAATTTCTTGAGAATTTCCTCCTCTGTAATCTCTTCCTCTTTATAAAATTCGAAGAGAACTTCAAGATCATCTACAGCTGTTTCTACCTCCTCGTATTTCTTGACCCAACCTTTATTAATTTTCAGCTCCTTAATGACTACTTCTGCTGATTTTGGATTGTTCCAAAAATCTGGATTCAGCGTCAGTTGCTCTTTATCGTCTATGATTAACTTTCGCTCGTCGACGTCAAAGATACCTCCTCAGGTCTGATAATCTTGACGTAAGCGATTGTAATTGCTCCTGTGTCATATGATATCCTTCTTTTAATAGCGTTAATGAAAACCTTCTCTTCCTCTTACTGCCTCTACTTCATTTTATACCTGTGAAGATTATTGCACTTGATCAATTTCCACATAGAATACTAAGTCAGCATTAGGCCCTATATTCGGCGGTGAGCCCGCCTCTCCATAGGCTAATTCTGCTGGAATGAATAAGGTAGCTTTCGATCCCTCTCTTAATGCAGTAAAACCGGTATCCCAGCCAGGAATAACTGATCCCGTACCGACTGTAAACGGAAATCCTCTGCCACGCTTAAAGGAGTTATCAAATTCTTCACCATCCAGCTTAGCACCATAATATTGCGCTAATACGACTTTACCCTTTTCTATTTGAGGACCCGTACCTTCCTCATGCAAAACATATTTCAAATCACCCTCTATCACTTTCAAATCATTACCCAGCTGATTATTGTTATACTTATCTATTGTGGACTTGATCATCTCTGCAACATCTGCCTCTCGAGCTTGGAGGATTACAGCAGACTCTTGAGCTATCTTCTGCTCTTTTTCTACTTTGGCTTTGTATTCATCTTCGTCTAAGATGTCAACGACTGTGACTCTATACTCAAAAAATGGGAACCCCTCGAACTGAGTCGGCAGTTGCGGAAGAGAGTCCTTTGGTAAGAACATACCAGCGCTATCTCCGACTGAGCACATGGCTAACAAATCCATTAAAGGATTAGCTGGTCCTGGAGTGACAGCTCCTTCGAGTGGTATTTGCACCACCGGGACCTGAGGGTTATTTCTATAGGTCTGAAGCACACTATCCTGATCATTAAGGATATCCAAATCGAAATATACATATTGGCCGGGCTGAGCCTTGTCCCCCGATTCATCAGAGTAAATCTGATACTCATATCCATTTGTGGTCATCTTTTTACTTGCAGTATCGCCGCAAGACCAAATCAGGCTGACGCCCAGAAAGAAAATTAGTTTACTGAATTTCATAGTTAAAATTTTAGAACATAATGACGATCGGCAGGTAACGTAATTTCATAAACTACTACAAAATCCTTATTACCTACTATTTAGTCCACCACGTTTTGTGTTACGTTTTAATTTAATGATGGTATATAGTCTGGTACGACTGCTTTTATTTTATCCAATACTTTATTTAGACTTCCATAAGCATGGCCTCCTGAGGCATTTTTGTGACCGCCACCTTTAAAGTGATCCCGGGCCATAGCCTGTACTGAAATATCTCCTTTAGATCTGAAAGACATTTTAATGATCTTCGGCTGCTGCCTGACGAAAATAGCTACATCGATGTGCTTCATCATTAAGAGATAGTTTACGATGCCTTCAGTATCACCTCGCTGGATGTCGTACACCTCGTAGTCATGTTTATTTAAAAAGATGATGCCTGTCTTATGCTCCAGCAACAACTCCATGCGATTATTTAGGCAGTGACCTAATAGTCTGAGTTGCTTTTCAGTCATACTATTAAAAATCTTGTCCTGTAGATAGTAGTCGTCAACTCCTTTGGACTTAAGTGCTCCAGCTATATAGTATGTATCTTGGTTTGTATTGTGTCTGAATGAACCAGTGTCCGTCAGAATGCCCGTCATAATGGCTTCCCCTATCTCCAGACCTATCATGTCATCTTTATCTAAATCTTTAATGAAAGTATAGACCATCTCAGAGGTGGAGCTAGCAGCCGGAGTCGATATACCATGATCATAAAATGGCTCGGGATCCATATGATGATCGATCATGACTATCTTGGCTTTAGATTCTTTGATTGACATGCCCACCTTATCAATCCTTTCCAATGAGTTAAAGTCCAAGCAGAAGGTCAGATTGGCATTCTTGATAAATTCATCTGCCTTCTCAGGCTCAAGGTCGTAAATGATGATATCATCGATGCCCTTCAAAAATCCATATACATCAGGATATTCACTAGGGAGTATAATGTGTACTGTGTGATTCATCTTTCGAAGAAAAGCTGCCAGACCTAAGGTGGAGCCTATGGCGTCACCATCAGGATTGCGATGTGAGGTCACGACGATTTCTTGTGGAAAGGCTATTAATTCCTTTATTTGAAGTGTATCATTCATTTGCGAGTGCGAAAATCATGAAATAATTTCAACGTTCCTAAAAATCAATGATTGTTTTCAAGTATTAATATGGTCAAAAGCCTACTTTTGCGCCAAAATTAATAACATATGGCGACTAATAGGACGTTTACAATGATAAAGCCAGACGCTGTGAAGGCTGGGCATACTGGGGCTATCCTCGCACAAATTAACAAAGCGGGTTTCAGAATTGTAGCATTAAAAAAGACCAAGCTGTCAAAGGACACAGCAGGCCAGTTTTATGCTGTGCATAAAGAAAGACCTTTCTACGGTGAGTTAGTGGACTTCATGTCTTCAGGGCCCATCGTAGCAGCCATCTTGGAGAAAGAAAATGCTGTAGAAGACTTCAGAAAGCTAATAGGTGCTACTAATCCAGCTGAAGCTGAAGCCGGCACGATCAGAGCTTTATACGCTACAAGTATTGGGGAGAATGCCGTACATGGAGCTGACAGTGACGAGAATGCAGCTATCGAAGGTTCGTTTCACTTCTCTGCGCCTGAAATGCTTTAAAAATTAACTAGTGTCACACCCTCACCTCCCTGCTCATCTGGAGGTGAGGTGATGCTTTTAATGTCCTTATATTCTCTTAGTTTTTCTCTTACCGCTCTTCTTAATACACCATTTCCAGTTCCATGAATGATCTTGATCATATTAGCATTGGAGATCAAGGCATTATCTAAAAACTCTTCTAATAGTAATAGAGATTCAGCTCTCCTATATCCTCTGATGTCGATCTTACTCTCGATAGCTGAAGTCTCTGTTTTTAGATAGGTGTTGATTCGCTTTTTTGAATTCTTTTCGATAGGCCTATTTATCTTGATACAGTCAGCCATCGCAACACTGATTTGCATATTACCGGTTTCGATGATGAGCTTGTTCTTTTTTATTTTTACGACTTGACCATATAAGCTACCATTGCGAGTCTTGACAAAGTCACCTACAATTGGTATCTCGCCGTCTGGAGTCACTTCAAATATTTCTTCTTTTAAGCTCTCTACTGTTTGTTGAACGTCCTTTTGTTTAGTTTTGACTTCAGCTAACACTTCTTTCGCTTTCTCAATATTCTGCGATTCTCTGAGGTCCTTCACTAATTTCTCTAATTGCTTTTTATCGCGAGCTATACCATTCACTTCGAATTCCTTCCTGACCTTCTTAAATTTCTTTCGCTGAATATCGAGCTCTCCTTGCAGCGTATTATAATTAGATGTCAGTCGATCCAGTACCTTTTCTTTTTTCTGTAGCTCTTCCTCTTTATCTGCAAGCTTCTTCTGCTGCTTTGTGAGATCAGATATGAGCGAATCCATGGCTTTCAGACTTACCCCAGCATTTTTCTTAGCGAAGTGCAACACTCTCTGGGGGAGGCCAACCTTCTCCGCGATCTCAAATGCAAATGATCCCCCAGGTTTACCTACGATGAGCTGGTAACTCGGCTGCAGCTGCTCTTGATCAAAGTGCATCGCTCCATTTACCATGCCTTTAGTCTTGTGGGCAAAGACCTTCAGGTTAGAATAGTGCGTGGTAATTACCGCATGAATTTTTTTCCGGTGTAGGGTAAAAAGTATCGACTCAGCTATAGCACCACCTAACTTCGGGTCTGTGCCCGAGCCAAATTCATCGATCAGTACCAAGCTTCGACTGTTGGCCCTTTCTAAAAACTCTTTCATATTCTTCAGCCTTCCGCTATAAGTACTCAGGTCGTCTTCAACAGACTGCTGATCTCCGATATCGCAGCAGAGCGTATGAAATACACCAAACTCAGAGTCCGCTGCGACAGGTACCAAACACCCGAACTGGACCATTAGCTGAAGTAACCCCACTGCTTTGAGGGTTATTGATTTTCCGCCAGCATTAGGGCCAGAAATCATGAAGATGCGATCTTGCTCTTTAAGCTCCAGCGTAAAGGGCACAGTAGTAACTGCTGACTCCTTGTTCTTGAGTTTGAGTAACGGATGGTAGCCCTCTATGATTTTAAAGCAAGGCTGATCTACTATTTTGGGTCTATGTCCATCGAGTTGGACAGCCAGCCTAGCTTTTGATTGAATAACATCCAGCGTGATTAGCATGGCTTGATATGCATGGATGTAGCTAGTGTAGCCTTTTAGTTTTAGGCAAAGCTCTTTTAGGATCTTGTAGATCTCTTTCCGCTTCTCCAGTTCTAATTCCAAAATATCATTATTGATCAGCACGACTGACTCTGGCTCTATGTAGCTGGTCTTTCCCGTAGCGGACTCATCGTGCATGATGCCTTTGATCTGACGCTTATGCTCAGATGGAATGGAGAGCACGCGCCTTCCATTCCTATAGCTTTCCTCTGATTCTGATAAAAGTCCTTTCTGCTTATACTGCAGTAGAATCTTATTAAACTCTTTTAACACTTGGCCTTCCTTGGAGCGTATCGCTCTTATTATTCTACTGAGTTCTACGCTGGCATTAGCTCTGATCTCTCCAGCATCATCCACCACTCGGGGTATAATTTGTTCTATTCCCGCTGGAAAATCTAGGCTGGCAAACAGTTCTTTTAGTCGAGGCGCTTTTCCCTCTTCCATCTTTTTGAAGCGCTGCTCTATCGCTTTGGCTATTTGTATGATTTGATTGATCTCGACTATATCTTCTATTTCAAGAACATAGCCATCAGTTTGAAGATAGTCCAATTGCTTACGCACTTCACCGTAGCTAGCCATGGGCAAAGATTCTGATAGGACCATCAAATATCTATATTCATCCACCAGCATCAGCTGGTCTTGTATAGCCGTTGAATTATCTAAATATGGCAACTCGGAAATATGCTCCGCAGCTAAAGGACTTAAACAGCCACGCTTGAGTAGTTCTAGTATTTTATCAAATTCAATTGATTGGCTCGCGTCTGCTGGAATGAATTCCATTTCTTCACTTTAGTTACACAAAATTAACAAACAAATAGTCTTAATATTGCGGATTAGAAATGATAACAACAGATGGCTGGAAATAGTTATGGAACGCTCTTCAGAATCTCGACATTCGGAGAGTCACACGGGAAAGGTATTGGCGTCGTCATTGATGGATGTCCTCCAGGGATTAATATTGATGAATCATATATTCAGTCAGAATTAAAGAGGCGGATGCCTGGTCAATCCGCCATAACTACTCAGCGCAAAGAACCAGATGCCTTAGACATAGTTTCTGGAGTATTCGAAGGACGATCGACGGGCACCCCTATTAGCATCTACATCAAAAATACGGATCAGCGATCAAAAGATTATTCTCATATCGCTGACAAATACCGTCCCTCACACGCAGACTATACCTATGATGCTAAGTATGGAATACGCGATTATAGAGGCGGAGGTAGATCTTCAGCCAGAGAGACAGCGGCCAGAGTGGCTGCAGGGGCGATAGCTAAAACCATTCTTTCCAAGTATGGGATCACGGTAGCCGCTTATGTGAGTCAGGTCGGAGACATCAGCTTAGATAAAAGCTATCAAGAGCTGGACCTGGCAGAAGCAGAAAGAAACATGGTAAGATGTGCAGATCCTGATGTGGCCCTGACCATGATCGACTACATCAAAGAGATCAAAAAGCAGGGAGATACCGTTGGTGGGATGATCACTTGTATTATTAAGGGTTGTCCAGCAGGTATCGGCGAGCCAGTGTTCGATAAGTTGCACGCAGAGCTTGGTAAAGCCATGCTGAGCATCAATGCAGTCAAGGGATTCGAGTATGGGTCAGGTTTTAACTCTCTATCTATGAAAGGTAGTGAGCACAATGATCATTTTAAAAATGACGAGTCTGGAATCACCACCACTACAAATTACTCAGGCGGTATCCAGGGTGGTATTTCTAATGGCATGGATATCTATTGCAATGTCGCCTTTAAGCCTGTAGCTACAATTATGAGAGATCAACCATCCGTCAATAAAGCCGGTGACGATGCTGTTGTGACTGGTAAGGGCAGACATGATCCATGTGTCGTACCGCGAGCTGTCCCAATTGTTGAGGCTATGGCTGCCTTAGTGATCGTCGACTTTATACTGAGGCAAAAGACGATTGGCTAAAAATATAATACGAAAATACGTGCTCCATATTATCTAGATCCTCCAGGACTTCTGGGTCCTTGATTAATACTTTGTCCCAAGTCATCCACAAAATCTGATAATGTGCCAAACTCGCTTCTGTAGGTAATGCCGAACCCGTTTTTGTAGCGTCGTCCATAACCTTCTGTCTCATCATAGTCAAATTTACTATAGATCTGAAGCTTTAGCTTGCGGTCATCAGTGATATAATAATCTAATATTACATCACCCACAATATAACTCTCCACTCCAAAGGTGGGCTCCCACACATAGTTACCCCCTAGGTTCAAAACAAAGTTGTCATTCTTGAAGTAGTAGCGAGTGCTGACGTCCAGCTCGTCTGGTAAAATATTAGAATCAGAGTTTTGGGCAAACATATCGTTATTTGCATTTAGACCGATATTTACATCGATACCTCTGATGAATGAGTCATCACTCAGGCCTTGTGAAATTAGTTCGTTCAGCACTAAACCAAGCTGGCTAGTAAAAAATTCTGTCACCGTAGATGATCCTGTTAGGATTAGACTATTACCGCTAAGGGTGGATAAAGGATTATCGTAAGGTAGAAAATTTTTAAACACGAGCAATCCCACCACTTGATTATTAATGCCATTCTCCGTGGCGCGCAGAGTTCTCATTTTACTATCTGTGTAGGATTTCAATTCCCCTGTGACATCTGGAAAGCCTATATCAAAACTGACCACAGGATTAAATAGTGTTCCATTGAGTATTAGGTCTAAATTGACATCTGTCCGATTACGTGCTTCTTGCTGAGTTTGTTCAGTAGAAGCACTCAGGTATTCGGATAGAAAGACATTCAGAGGTGCTCTCACGCCACTATAAGATGCTTCCACCTGTAGGGAAGCATTGAATGGATCGCCGTTCCAGTTGAGGATTCCACCTCGCTTAATGATGAATGGTTTAGCTACTAATCCGTAGGCTGAAAAGAGATATTCCCCACCCACAACATTGTACTCACCAAAGATCTCAAAGTCTCCTGATCTGGTGATATCTACTGAAATGTCGCCTATCCCTCTACCTTTCAAAACTTCACCCGCACGCTCGTCAAATATAATACTGACTAATGCTTCCTCTGTGACTTCGAGATTAAGCTTAAAATTAAGTCCTAAAAGCTTAAATCCTTCAGCAAAACTTTGCTTGACGATCTCTGTTGCTTCATCATCATCGGCTTTCTTTTTAAACTTGATAAAGCTCTCATCGAAATCGGTCACGGATTCTGAAATTGGGAAAGATAACTGAGCCGTGGGCGCCGTCGTAGCTGTAACCTCTATATCGGCGGCATCGAAAGGTCCCGAAAAGTCAACAGACATCCTGCCTTCGCCGAGACCATAGTACAGCGGGTTTTCCTTTTTAGTGGTATTAAGTGCGATGAATCGATCAGATGATATATTTAAATCCAGCCTTAGGTCTTTAAAAAAATTATGCCTGAGACCACCATTTATAACCGCTTTGTTTCCCTTCACATCCGTTAATTCTAATCCGGTGGCATCTATGTATGTTTCATCTAAAATGATGTATTGATCGTCAAATGTATAATAAGTCCCTAAATAGTCTATTTTTGAAGCGCCCCCATGGATAATCGCATCCCCCAGCAGTTTTAAATTATTTGTAGGACCTGATATTTTAGCGTCAATGGTCACATTACCCGCAGTATTAGATATTCCATCTGGGATGATGTACTCAAAAATATCTAAAGGAAAATAATCCATGTCGACAACTATATCTAGCTCATTCTGACTCATGTCGTATCCGCCCATCACGGTGACATTTTGCGTATCCTTAGCGATTGCAAACGCAATATCTAATGCATTAACATCATTCTTTTTCTCAGCCTTAAGTAATAGCTGGCCAAATTCGTCACCGTTAACTCTGAAATCAGGAACGCTTACATAACCCGTGATAAACTGCTCCTCCCCGAAAATGGTATTGATTTTCACATTAGTGTTGCCAGATCCAGATAGAAGCATTCTATCATAATCTATTACAGGATTGAGTAGGTCAATATTAAAATTTATCATATCAATGTTCAGTCCCTCCTGATCAATGTCATCTAAAGCGATAGCCCTGTCACCATCTGTGATAATCAGATCGTCAAGGTCAAGATATTTATTTCCTATTATAATCTTATTACCATCATTAATAGCCCAACTTTTACCCAGGATAAATAATTCATTATCCTCTATATTAATCTCATAGCCCTTCTCATGTGGAATGAGCTGACCTAATAGACTTACATTTTGTAGTGAGTCTGAGTTTTGCTCGGTCGCTATATTGAATATGATCCGATCACCACGCGCAGCGGTAGAAATTCTCATTGGGTTGAATTTCACGGAGTTGATGTTAGAAGAATCAATATTCATCACAAAAGATCCATTATCGTCCTTATTGATGGCCTTCATCCTGATCTTCATCAGGTTAATATCATTAAAACTGACTCCAGGTGACTCTATTTCGATGTCGAATTCATTATTGGCTGTGGATACGAATCCTTTGATCTTAGTCTCTGTAAGTCTAAGCTTATTTATGCCAGCCAGTTCTAACAGGTTCTTCGAGTCCTCGATATTTATATCCAGAGTGTAGTCGTAATCTGGCTGATCTAATTTTTTAGTTGAGGCAATATTGCGGGAATGGTAAGGATAGTTTTTCTTAAGTATCTGCAGAAAGGTGGTGTGGATATTCCTCAAATCAAAGCTGCCTCGAGCATCTATATCTAAAATATCTGAGTCCATCGTGAAGCCCATTTCATGATCACTTATTCTGGTTGATTCAAAAAGCAGTGAGTCAATACTATAAATAGAATCATGCTTCACGATGAGTAGCTTATCCATTCTACCTGTACCGACTAAACTTTCCAAGCGTTCTCCCTGAAGGTCTAAAGAAAGATCACCACTGACCTGTATTTTCTCCTCGGTCAGGTTGAGCGCTTGAAGATCAGCATATTTGACCTTAGAGACAAATTCATATTGTGGCAGCGAATCAAGATTTCTAATGAATCCGTCGAAGTCAAGACTAATATTTTGGTCATTAATTGATAGAGCTCCATTAAATTGATCTTTATCGATTGCTCCATCGATTAAAATATTCTTGTATTCATAATCTTTATAAGTGAATGTCAATAGCTCCGATTCTAAGATAGCGCTAGCATTATTTAATTTAAGGCCTTTACCCTCTATAATTTGGGAGGTAAAGCTGACTTTGCTGAAATCATCATTATCTGTCCACGTTCTAAGATCAAAGTCAATCAAATCCAGAAAGCCTGAATAAGCTAATCGTTCGAAGCCGTCTTTTGAATCAAGTTTAATATCTACAAAAGCATCTCCTATGTCAGTGGTCAGATTACCGAAAATCACAAAATCCTTAATAAAGCCATCAACGGATCCACTGTAATTAATCTTACCTAGCTTATCAAAGTTACCAGGCAAATTAAGACCTGGGATAATCGAGCGTAGCTCTGGTATTGAAGATTCTAAGCGATCTACCTTTAGATTGATCACTTCGCGCCCTGTGATGTTTAGATTCTTCCCAGATACATTCCCTGAAAATTTCGAGCCGTTACCAAATTGAATATCAAGATTATTGGCTTGTAAGTTTCTGGCATTTCCAACCAATTTTCCTTTTAGCTTAATAGTTCGTCCACGATTATTACTGACAAAATTGGAATTCTTAAGAGCTGGGACGAAATAGACAAGATCATCTATAGCAAAATCTATTTGCTCCAAGTCGACATTGACAGATACATTCGCCAAAGAGTCCCTGAGATCTGAAAACTGATTGTAAGTGATAAATAATTGCTGTGAGATTACAGTATTTCTACTTTTCAGGCCGAAATCATTAATTTCGATGCCATTTTCGTTGACTACGAATGATTGACATTGAAAATTTTGCAAGGTAATGCGTTGATTTAATTGTCCTGAAATATTCTTAAGTGAGGCTCTGACAAAGCTATTCGATAGTAATTCTGCTTGAGTAATATTGACTGATAAATCATCCACGCGAAAGTGATCTTTGTCAAAGTAACCCGGCTCTATAGATAATTTATCTACAGTACTCTTGACTATTTGTCCATCGTTGATCTCTAATTGGTCAATATTGATTTGAAAAGGCAGCTCAGCAGAATTGCCGATTTTGGATGAATCCTGTGCTTGATCTAATATATCATTAGTCATTGGAGCAGTGACCAGATGGATCACGGGACTTTCTAATTTAATAAGATTGATTGAGAAGAATCTGCTTTTAAGATCTATCTTATTTACGTCTATGATACCTTTCGCTATGCTGTACTTGCTATTTGCCCCTGTATTCTCATTTTCTAAGATAAATGAGGAGTTCATGATATCTATTCCATCAAATGACGGCAGCGTAGAACTCTTAGTAGGTTTGTTCCTTGGTTTGCTATTTAACTTAGCAAGCAATAATTCTAAATTTGTCTTGGTTTCTCCCTTTCTGGTCTTGAGCTTGACCGTAGCATCTTCCAGATACAGCCACCCTAAATCAATGTCATTGCTGAGCATGGACCTGAGACTACTGTTAATTGACGTAGCAAATTTTTTGCTGGTTATAATCGTGTCTCCTTCTGGATCTACTACCAAAAAATCTTTGATGACCACACCATCCATTAAGGAGAGATACACCTCTCCTATTTCAATAGTTGCATCCAGTTTTTTAGAGTAAGTTTGGCTGATTTGATTTGCCAACCAGTTCTGTACTTTAGGAAGCTGAATAAGCAATGAGAACACAAAGAAGAGCACGAATAGGAAGACAATAAAATAACCCAAGTACCGCCATAGCGATCTTTTTTTCTTCGGTGTATGAGGACTTGATTGCTGGTCAGTCAATCTGGTTATGGCTTATGATAAAAATAAAACAGAATACTAACTACAAAGCTATGCAATGTGTATCAGTTTAACGTATAATTAATCAGCTTGATATGGAGCTTGAAGATTTTCGAATAGTCGGATGGTCTCGTTTGCTTCTTTGACATCATGTACCCTAAGCATCTTAGCTCCCTGTTGGAGTGCGGCCAGATGTAATACGGATGTACCATTTAGCGCTTCATTTGAGCTTATTCCCAGTGTCTTATAGATTAAAGACTTTCTTGATAGTCCCACCATAATTGGCCTTCCTAACACTTTGAACACATTGAGCTTTCTCAGTATTTCGAAATTTTGAGAGACGGTCTTACCAAAGCCGATGCCTGGGTCTATAAGCACCTCAGTGACATTTAATTTTTGAAGCTCGTACAACTTGCGCTGTAGGAATTTGAGAATATCCATGCAGACCGCCTCATAGCTAGGATTATCCTGCATAGTCTGAGGTGTACCTAACATATGCATGAGTACGTAGGCTGCTCTTGACTCCCCCACCACCCTGACTATATCTGGATCTATGCTTCCAGCGGAGATATCATTAATGATATCCACGCCTATTCCGATAAGTTCTTCTGCTACCTTACTATAGAATGTATCAACGGATATTATAATTTTAGGAAAAGCCCTTCTGATCTCAGTAATCGGTCCTACTAATCTACTGAGCTCATCTTCAGCTGATATCCGTTCCGCTCTTGGTCTAGATGATTGGCCTCCTATATCGATGACCGCAGCTCCTTCTGCAATCATGCGGTTGATGATCTGGAGAGCATCATCCAACGATGAGACTCTGCTACTCTTATGGAAAGAATCAGCTGTCAGATTAACAATACCCATGATTTGGGGTCTCGAAAAGGAAAGCAGCTTGCCATTGCAATTGACTGTTTTCATACTCAAATATATCCCAAAATGTCATATTAAATCCACCTTGTATACTTATCTGATTGACTATCTATGCGTCTCACATTTATTATACTTTTAACATCCGTTAGTTGCCGTTAAAAACCTTAAAAGATATATATTGCAGCATCCTCCTAAGGTTTTTTATTTTAATTCTAAATCCTGAGACATTGACTGACGAAATCAATGATCTTTCACCCAGAAAGAAAAGAAATATTGTATTAGATACTATTATTTCTTGCTGTATAGCAGCCTTAATAATATACGCCTTTTATGAATATACTCCTGCCGTATCATCGGAGAAACAATCTGAAGCGGAAACAGTCGTAGAAAAAACTCCCCAAGTTAAGTATGGCTTTGATCTCGATAAATTTCACTTTGAATCACTGGAGCTCCAACCAAATCAATTCTTAGGAGATATACTGTATTATAATGGTGTGAATCATGGTAGAATAGCTCAATTAGAATCGGCCTCAAGAGATGTATATAGTGTCAGAAGGCTGAAGGCTGGAAAAAAAATTACTATCGTCAAGAGCGATCCGTGCGGGGCTGCAGAGTGTTTAGTATATGAGCCTGACCCATTTTCCTACGTTCTCTTCAATCTAAGAGATTCGATCACAGTGCAGGAGATAGAGAAAGAGGTGACACTTTGCCAAGAAACCTTATCTGGGAGAATTGAGACATCACTTTGGAGTGCGATGACTTCAGCGAAGTCCTCACATGCCCTGATAAGTAAAATGGAAGACGCCTTAGGTTGGAGCGTGGATTTTCCCAGAGCTCAGAAAGGAGACGAATTTAAGTTAGTATATCAGACGAAGCACATTGATGGAGAGATGGTCGGTGTCGGTGATCTACTTGGTGCCTACTATAAGAACGATACATCCCACTATGCCATTCATTTTGAAAATGATGAATATGCTGGATTCTATGACTTAGAAGGTAGAGCAACTAAACGTGACTTCCTGAAGTCCCCAGTTAGATCCAGCTATATCTCATCTAGCTTCAACCTCAGACGATTTCATCCGATCTTGAAGAGAAGGAAGCCTCATCTCGGCACAGACTATGCTGCGCCTCACGGTACACCCATCAGGGCTGTGGCCGCTGGAACTATTGATATCGCTGGGTATTCCAGAGGCAATGGGAAGTACATAAAGGTCAGACATAATAAAGAGGTTCAGACTCAATATTTGCATATGTCCAGATTCGCTACTGGAATCAGGCGCGGTACTCGGGTCAGCCAGGGTGAGACCATAGGTTATGTAGGCCAGACAGGTTTAGCTACGGGGCCACATGTATGTTTCAGGTTTTGGAAGAATGGTCGTCAGGTGGACCATACCAGAATGAACTTTCCGCCACCTAAGCCAATGGCCGCAGAGGAGCTGCCGCTTTTCTTCAAGCGCAAGAAGGAGATCATGGACATCTTGGATTTTATACCTTCCATAGAGTTCAGGGAGGAAGAGCTGACTGCTAACCCTTCTACTAATACTCAAAAAGAGAGCACTTAAGATCTTATCTCTTAATGAATTAATTGCGAAGATTGAATAAAAGTACAAGGTATTACTATACCTATCGCCATATATAATGGCATAGTGAGCAGTACTGAAAGATGCTACATGACCTCAGCCTTATTTTTGGCTTCCTTCTTTGGAAGTAAGAAGTCAAAAGTAGAGCCCTCATCTGGACTGCTGTGCACATTAATCGTCTGATTATGTGCCTCAATTATGTGCTTGACAATAGATAGACCAAGGCCAGACCCACCTATGGCCCTAGATCGTGAGCTATCCACTCGATAAAAGCGATCAAATAGATGATTTAAATGCTTTTTCCCAATTCCAATACCATTATCAGAGATTTCCACTAAGATATTTTCATCAAGACTATGAAAACTTACCTTGGTCTTACCCTTCATCTTACCATACTTAAGAGAGTTAGTGATTAAATTATCAAGAACTTGCCTGATTCGATCTTTATCAGCAAACACGATAATTGGCATAGTGGGATTATAATTAGTGCTTAGGTTGATTTTGTTTTCTTTTGCTCTGAATTTCAAATCTTCAAATAGCTCTAATGTCAATTTGCCTATATCAAAATGAGTCATCATAAATACAGCATTACCAGATTCCAACTGATTGATCACCTCTAAGTCTTCAACAATACTTTGCAGGCGCTGCACATTGGAGGCTGCGCGCTTGATGTATTTTTGGTTGATATTGTCATCGTGTAGCCCACCATCCAATAATGTGTGTAAGTAGCCCTGAATAGAGAAAATAGGTGTCTTGAGCTCGTGACTAATATTGCCTACAAAATTGCGACGATAGTTCTCCAGATTTTTTAGCTCTATGATTTCTTCTTCTCTGTCCTGAGCCCACTGAATTACCTCGTCATTGACATCCGTTAGATTGGAAGTGGCCAGCGAAAAATCCTTTTTAGATTTCTTCTTACTGATGATCTTATAAATCATCTTCAACTTTTGAAAAACGAAGGTGCTGAGTAGCAGGCTGACGATAGTATATGTGGATCCGAAAGAAATGAGAATAAACAGCAAAACACTTAAGAGCGAACCAAAACTACCCGTAAGCAGGAGCCAAATGATGAGCAATAATGCGTTAATCACAGAAATAGCTGACGCTATAAGCACGGCTATTTGCTTGACTGTAAGATTATTGAACATACTCTAAAGTTATTAATCAATACTCAGAAGTCAAATTTATAACCAATCCCCTTATAGGTTTGGATATAGGATTTACCTAATTTTTCTCTTAATTTTCTGATATGGACATCTATAGTGCGATCACCTACAATCACGTCTTTTCCCCAGACATCATTCAAAATGTCCTCTCTCTTAAATACTTTTCCAGGTCGAGATGTAAGCAGAGTCAGTAATTTAAATTCTTTCTTAGCGAGGCTAATTTTTTTATCTCCGAGGTGTACAGTATACTCTTCAAGATTAATCCTCATATTTCCGAATTCGAGCTTGGTAGTGCTCTTCACATGCGTTTGATTATTCACATGCCTGCGGAGGAGGGCTTTGATCCGGCTCTTGAATACATTTGGCTTAATTGGCTTAGTGATATAATCATCCCCACCTGTCTCGTAGGCTGCTACCTGGGTGAATGATTCGCTCTTAGCCGTCAGAAAGGCAATAAGAGTGTTATTGAACTTATCGTCATCGCGTAGATGATTACACACCTCTATACCGTCCATCTCTGGCATCATAATATCCAATATGATGAGGTCTGGTATCATTTTCTTTGCTGCTTTGATGGCATCTGGACCATTGCTTGCAGTCTCTATGATATAATCTTCCTTTTTAAGATTATAGGATAAAAATTCTAATATATCTTCTTCGTCGTCTACTAAGAGTATTTTAGCTTGTCTATCCATGATCACTATGATTTAACATTACTTTTTAATTGAGTGCTGTCTTTAAGTGTCTTCAATCTTTGGTAAACCTTTTCTTGGATAACTCTATATTTATTGACATCCTGTTGGATCTGCCAAATTACAGTGTCATACTCTGATTCTGCAATATCATGTATTAAGAGAATGTTATCTCTATAATGACCTCTAAGACTGTCTCTGAAGATGATATTTTGACGTCCTATGGCTGCCTCGGCAATATGCATATCGACCAAGATATTTATCATTTTCTCCTCATCTTGTAGTAAACTATCCGCAGGTAATGTATGACCAGTGCACGCTCCTAAAATTACCGCTAAAGTCAATACCCCTGCTGCAATCCTTCCCATTTATAGCATTTTAGGATAGTAAAAGAAGTTAAGCTTCGCATTTTCCGTATTTGCCGCTGACCAAGTGCTGATCCGATATTCTAAGCCTACTATCCCGCAGGTAGGCACATTGTCGATCTGGCCCTGATGGTATATATTAGCAAAAGAGGTGAATCCTGGATTATGGCCAAAGAGAAGCACCGTATCGTACCTATCGTCGATGCGCTGGATGACACCAAAGATGGTCGCCACTGATGCGTGATATAAATCCTCTTCTAAAATATAGTCTTCAATAGAATCTTCGAAAGCCTGTCTAAAGTAATGAGCAGTCGTCCTCGCACGAGCAGCTGTACTTGAAATAATAGCGTCTACGGAACCAATCTTTTGGAGTAAATGGGTCGCCATCTTAGGACCATCACGTTTACCGCGTCCATTAAGTGGTCGATCATGGTCCCTAAGAGACATGTCTGACCAAGATGACTTAGCATGCCTGACTAAAATGGCTTTTTTCATAGGATGTTATGATCCGTTGTGCAGGAAATATATTCTTATTTGATCAGCTATGCAAGTGATGTAGGTGTTCTGACTTAAATAATAAATACATCTTTAGAGAGCCCATATCGACGTCTGATATAGATAAGCTATCAAATATGTCAGCCTCAAAATTCATAATGCACCGCAAACCATTTTAAGACCTTGGAAATCAAATTTTTATTATCTATAAACAACATGTTCTACGTAATTTTGTCGTTAGTAAACTACATTATAATTATAACAGATGACCATAACTGGGTGCATATTTGATTTGGATGGGGTCATCGTAGACACTGCAGGGTACCACTATCTATCATGGAAAAATTTGGCTAATGGATTGGGCTTTGATTTCACAGCAGAGCAGAACGAACTGATGAAAGGTATTAGCAGGATGGATTCTTTAGACGTCGTCCTTTCTATAGGTGGTATAGAGAAATCTCAGAGCGAGAAATTGGAATTAGCGAAGCAGAAAAATGATCTGTATCTGAGCCAGCTATCAGATTTATCTTCTGATAGTCTACTGCCAGGAGTACAGGACTTTTTAGATTTACTACGTACTGAAGGCTTGAGGATAGCACTAGGGTCCGCCAGTAAAAATGCTCGATATGTCATAGACAAATTAGGTATAGGCTCCTACTTCGAAGCTATTGTGGATGGCAATGATGTATCCCGCAGCAAACCAGATCCTGAAGTATTCCTCACCGCTGCAGATCTAATCAGTAGGGAGCCGGCTGAGCTGGTTGTATTCGAAGATTCTCAAAAAGGTCTTATCGCCTCTAATCAGGGCGGATTTATATCTTGTGGCGTAGGTAGTCCCGAAATATTAACTAATGCGCTATTTGTAATAGAATCATTCAGCGGTCTCAATACCAGTGTCCTCATCGAATATATTAAAAAAGCAAAGTCAAAGAAGACAAGAATCTCTTAAACACATCATGAGAAGAGCTATGATATATTATTATATTTCGCTGAAAGACAATGTGTTAAAAAATAAAAATCAGTGAAAGATTATCTCTCTAAAGATGCCTGGAAGATCGTCGAAGACGGGTTTCATCCAGAGCACAATAAAGTCACGGAATCCATCTTCAGTTTAGGTAATGGAATGATGGGCCACAGAGGCACGTTCGAGGAAACCTATACTGGTGAAACCCTGCAAGGTAATTATATAGCAGGAGTATACTATCCCGATAAAACTATAGTCGGCTGGTGGAAAAATGGATATCCAGAGTACTTCGCCAAGGTCCTAAACAGTGCAAACTGGATCGGTGTAGATATCAAGATCGGAGATGTACAGTTGGATTTGAATCAAGCTAAAGTGTTGTCATTTCGCCGCTGCCTGAATATGAAAGAGGGTATTCTATCTCGAAATGTACTACTCAGTATCAACGGCTATGAATTTAAGATTCACTCAGAGCGATTCTGCTCCTACGATCAGAAAGAAACTGGCTGGCTGAAATATAATATCAAGTCTAGAAATTACACGGGTCCTATCGAAATTAAGTCGTTCGTAGATTTTGATGTCAGGAATCAAGATTCTAATTATGACGAGGATTTTTGGGATAAGCACTGTCAGCACATAGACAGGGACTGGGGACATGTTTTTTGTAAAACAAAGAAAACTGACTTCAAAGTTTGCGTTGGGATGATGAACAAGTTATCCCTAAATGGAGAGCTAATTGATAACAAAGACACAGAGCAAATAGATGAATGTGTCTCTCACGTATATCGCTTAGACATTAAAGAAAAGGACATCATCAGTTTAGAGAAGTGTGCAGCCGTCATGAGCAATTATCATCACGGCATCGTCAAGCTGACAGATGAGTGCCAAAAATTACTTGATGAAGCCTATACTGATGGATACGATACTTGTAGGCTTAATCATATAGCTAAATGGGATGAGAAGTGGCAAGAGAGTGATATTGTCATAGATGGAGATGTTTCAGCCCAGCAAGGTATCAGATTTAACATATTCCATCTTAACCAGACCTACACGGGTGATGATGCCAGACTAAACATTGGACCAAAAGGATTCACTGGTGAGAAATACGGCGGGTCTACTTACTGGGACACAGAGGCGTACTGCCTACCCTTCTATCTCAGTACTGCTGATCAGAAAGTTGCGAGAAATCTATTGATCTACCGTTATAAACACCTATCCAAGGCTATAGAGAATGCAGAGAAACTTGGCTTCAATAAGGGCGCTGCACTCTATCCGATGGTCACTATCAACGGAGAAGAGTGCCACAACGAATGGGAAATCACTTTCGAAGAGATACATCGTAATGGCGCCATAGCTTATGCGATCTATGATTATATCCGATACACAGCTGACTCTGAATATCTCCTTCAGTATGGTTTAGAAGTGCTGATAGGAATCGCTAGATTCTGGGCGCAACGTGTAAATTGGTCAGATCACAGAGGTAAATATGTCATCTTGGGTGTCACTGGCCCGAATGAATATGAAAATAATGTCAATAACAACTGGTATACTAACTATTTAGCAGTCTGGTGCTTGCGCTACACGATTCAGTGTATCAAGGACTTACAAGACATAGAGTCCAAGGTGCTGGACCAGCTCTTCCAAAAATGTACATTTGACTATGATGTCGAGATAAGTAAGTGGACTCACATCATAGAGAATATGTACTACCCGTACGATGAGGGAAGACAGGTTTATCTTCAACAGGATGGATACTTAGATAAAGAGCTTATTCCGGTATCGGAATTAGAAGAGAGTGATCAGCCTATAAATCAGAACTGGTCATGGGATAAGATACTGAGATCCTGCTACATCAAGCAAGCTGATACATTACAGGGGCTTTATTTTTTTGAAGATGACTTCAGCTTGGAGGAGCATAAGAGGCACTTCCACTTCTATGAACCACTTACGGTGCATGAGTCTTCACTTTCACCCTGCGTTCATTCTATTTTAGCCAGCCGCATAAATGACAGGGACAAGGCATATGAAATGTATCTCAGAACATCTAGATTAGACTTGGATGACTACAATAATGACACCGAAGATGGCCTACACATCACGAGTATGGCAGGTACTTGGATGACAATTACCAAAGGATTTGCGGGTATGCGGATAAAGAAGGGAGAACTGCACTTTACACCTCATTGTCCCGCACTCTGGAATGAATTTTCATTTACTATAAAATATAAGAACCAGGATCTCAAAATAACTATTCAAAAATCGAATGTCAATCTTAATAATTTGGGGCCTCATAATGTGAAGGTATTTGTCTACGGCAATAAGCTAATTGTACCCGGCCGACAATCTATTAATGAAGGCTATTGACCTGGCATAAGGCACCATTTAAATGATATACAGATCGACTATCTGTCATAATTTATTGAAGGCCATACTATTTAGGGCTTGATTGTCAGTATATTGTATCATTAGCATAAACTATTGTTTATTGTTATTTTATCAATGATCTCGAAATGTTTACGTTCTATATATTGCTTTCACTATGATCCAAAATCACGTCTCTCTACTTATCCTACTTATATACATTCTGTTAACATCATGCACTAATGCACCTTCTTCGGAACCCATAGCTGAGCAAACAAGAGACCCTTCTGAAACTAATTGGGACAATGCCACTATCTATTTCCTGATGACCGATCGATTCTATAATGGGAATGTTAGCAATGACTATGAGCACACTGGCGACAATCCACCAGCCCCATTCAGAGGTTTTATGGGCGGCGACATTGCAGGGATTACAGCTAAGCTTAATGAGGGCTACTTCACTGACTTAGGAGTGACAGCCATCTGGATGACTCCACTGGTAGAGCAAATTAGTGGCTCCGTAGATGAAGGCACAGGTAATTCATTCCCTTTTCACGGCTATTGGGCAAGAGATTGGACAGCTATCGATAAGAGATTTGGTACGAAAGATGAGCTCAAGGAAATGGTCAATGCAGCTCACGATGCAGGTATAAAAGTCCTATTCGACGTAGTCGCTAATCACATAGGTCCTGTCACAGAGACTGATCCTGTATGGCCAGATAGCTGGGTGAAAACAGGCCCAAGATGTCAGTACCAAGATTACAAAAGTACGACTGACTGCACGCTGGTGGATAACCTGCCAGATATCAGAACTGAAAGCATGGTGGAAGTAGAACTGCCACCCTATCTTATAGAGAAGTGGACGGCAGAAGGTAGGCTGGATCAGGAGGTGGAAGAGCTGGACCAGTGGTTTGTAGAGACAGGCTATCCTCGCACAGCTGTGAATTATATCCTGAAGTGGCTGGTAGACTTCATAAAAGAATATGGTATAGATGGGTTTAGAGTCGACACCGTTAAGCATACGGAAGAATACGTTTGGACCAATCTGTGGAATTCAGCTACGACTGCTTATGAAGAATATAAGTCAGCACATCCTTCAGGTAGCATCAGTGACGAACCCTTCTACATGGTAGGCGAAGTATATAACTACTACATCAGCGGAGGACGCGCTTACGATTTCGGTGACCAGAAAGTAGACTATTTTGACCACGGTTTTCATGCATTGATTAATTTTGACTTTAAGACTGACGCAACTAAAAGCTACGAAGCTATTTTTAGCAAGTATGATGGTCTCCTGAGTGGTGACCTATCAGGCAAGTCTGTAGTAAATTATATCTCTTCTCATGATGATGGCGGTCCGTATGATTTGACACGAAAAAATCCCATGGATGCAGGTACGAAACTTCTCCTCTGTCCAGGTGCCGTACAGATTTACTATGGCGATGAGTCAGCCCGAAGTCTCACAGTAGATGCGAAGGGTGATGCGACACTTCGATCATTCATGAACTGGGATGAAGTAGCCGATGGTACTTTAATTAATGGGTTTAAGAGAAAAGATGTTCTTGCACACTGGCAGAAGCTTGGGACCTTTAGGAGAGAGCACCCATCAGTGGGCACAGGAAGACATCAGATGCTAAAATCTTCACCCTACACCTTCTCAAGATCGTCCACGGCCCATGATGACCGAGTGATCGTCAGCCTTAATCACTCTGGTAAGAAAAAGAAAATAGAGACCAGAAGTCAATTCTCCAACGGAATGCAACTCTACGATTACTATAGTGAGCAAGCCGTCACCGTAGAAGATGGCATAGTTGAGCTAGAAAGCGCTTACGACATTGTCCTATTGGGGAGGAGATAATGGTTTCCTGGTTCATATAATATGCGTTTTACAGTCTAGGGATAAACATCCAACATAGCGTCATGATTACACTTAAAGATTACTGTATTGGCATACCTTAATGAATATAGGATCCTTAACATTTAGATATTTTAATTGATGAGAAGTACAGGATACAAGTCTATATAGCCGAGCGAAACTATTCTACCATTTACCGTATTCCTCTGAAAATTAACTATACATTTACATCAAATTTTGGTTTCAGCAATCTGATAAGATTGAAGAATTAAAAGGGAATCTGGTGCTTCGTGTATTGCTATTAGAGAGTCCACGAAAATTCCAGAACTGTTCTCGCAACTGTAATTTTGTATCTGATAACATATTAGATACCTCGCATCAAAGAGATATGAGCCACTACAGCCACTGCTTAATACATGTTATTTTACTATGATTAAGTGGGAAGGTCGGATCATATATAATAAGTCAGGAGACCTGCCAGCGATTTACGTAGAGTGACCAGATTTTCGAGTAAAAAATCCGTCATCAAATATGCTGAATAAAATCATTTTCATGGTTTTGACAACTCTGATTGTGTCCCCTACGCTACGTGGGCAGGAAGATGTCAGCATAACACTGAGCGAAGTCATACTGAGTGATGCGAAGTTAAAACAACACGCTACTGGTTCTAAAATACAATCCATTAGTGATAGTGTCTTCGTCGTGCCCGCATCTACACTCACAGAGCTGCTGAGCAGTCAGTCCACCATATACTTTAAGGAGAATGGATATGGAGCGGTATCCTCAGCTTCACTAAGGGGGACCTCTGCGTCACAGACCGCTGTGGTGTGGAATGGCATCAATATTAATTCTCAACTTACGGGGCAAACAGATTTTAATACCATATCAGGTCATGGATACGATGAGATAAAGATCCGTTATGGTGGTGGTAGCACTCAGTACGCTAGTGGCGCCATCGGTGGAAGCATCCATCTTACTGATGTCCAAACTTTTAATTCTCCATGGTCCACTGAGCTTGGCATAGGCTATGGTGCTTTCGATACTTACCGAATGAACTACACCATGTCTCACGGTTCGGAAAAATTAGCCGTTGACATTGGCGGCCGATACATTGATTCCAAAAATGACTATGCTTTCTTAGGTACTGACCAAAAAAATGAAAACGGTGCATTTAAACACACCAATTTGAACGCCTCAGCCAGCTATATCCTAAGCAGGAAGCAAGTTTTGAAGTTCTATCAAAATTTTTTCACTGGAGACCGTCAGTTCCCATATAGCCTGACAGCCCAATCAGATGATAAGTATCAGGATACTAACTCTCGCAGCCTGATCGAGTGGAGCCACTATCAAGGCCAGACGATACACAGCTTGGCGCTAGCTTATATCTATGAGAATTTTAAATATTATCCTAACCGAGGGCGACCCGAATTCCAATCTGGTCAGTCTAATAATGTGATCGCAAAATATAATCTAAGTCGATCTTTTGGATCTATACGGCTCAATAGTTTATTAGAATATAACCGGATTTCAGCTGCGGGAAACTCTATTAGCACTGCTCACAGGCATCTATATGTGGGATCAATCCTTCTATCACACCGCATTTCTAGTAAGCTGAGCTATGGACTAAATCTACGGCAAGAGCTGCTTAGTGATTACAGTAGTCCATTGGTCTATGCCGCAGATGGTAAACTGAAGGTGAATAATCAGTATACTATAAAAGCAAGCGTCTCAAAAAATTATCGGGTACCCACATTTAATGATCTTTATTGGTCAGGACCAGGGGCAGAGGGTAATACTTCACTCAGCCCTGAGACCTCTCTTCAGTTAGAGATGACCCACAGTTATGACTTCGCTAATTTTTATTCTAAGGCCAGCATCTATTACATCAATACAAGTAAAATGATTCAGTGGTCACCTGATAATAGAGGTATCTGGTCCCCTAACAATGTGGATAATACCCGTCAATATGGCCTTGAAGTAGCTATGTCCTACGTCAAATTGCTTCGAAAACATCAGATCAGTCTTAATCAGCAGTACAGCTATGTCAGGTCATCTAATGTGGTTACTGCCAAGGACCTTATCTATGTGCCTCGCCATAAATTTACATCCAATATGTCATATCAATATCAATCTTGGGGTATGCAACTTCAGTCGATATATACTGGATCAGTCTATACGACTACAGATAATAGTAGTGCATTAGCTGGATACCACGTATCCAATATGGAGCTCAATAAAAAATTTCACACTGCTGCAGATTTTAAGGTCACTGTGGCAGTCAGTATTAAAAATATCTTTAATAAAAACTATCAAAATGTCGCTTTTAGGCCGATGCCTAATCGACACCTGCACATACAATTACAAACTAAATTTTAATATGATTAAAGTAAATTACTTATTCGCCGCAATTATTTGTTTCACTCTGGCATGGTCATCATGCAGTAAAGATGATGAATTAGAGATGGAGATGATGATGGAGATAGAAGAAGAAACGGAGGAAGAAGTACTTCCTTACGCTAATGGAATATTAGTGTCTAATGAAGGCCCTTTCGCATCAGGCACGGGCACCGTTACCTATATTGCTGAGGATCTGAGTATGAAGAGCGATGATATATTTAAGGCGGTGAATGGTACCGACTTAGGCAACGTAGTGCAGTCTATCGGATTTCACGAAGACGATGCCTACATCATTGCCAATGTCTCTAACACCATTAATATCGTAGACAGGGGTACTTTCGAAAGCAAAGGTTTAATCAGCGAGGGCCTCAATAATCCTCGGTTCTTCATATCCGTGAATAACAAAGGCTATGTCAGTAACTGGGGTGACCCAGCTGATGAGACTGATGACTACATAGCGATAATTAATCTGCGTGACTATTCTATCAGCGGCACTATCCCTGTAGATTTTGGTCCCGAAAAAATGGTATCGAAAGACAATACACTCTACGTCGCTCTTCAAGGCGCATTTGGACAGAATAATAAGGTCGTCGTCATCAATACTGTAACTGACAATGTAGAGTCAGAAATTAGTGTTGGAGACGTTCCTAATGATATGGTATTAGATAGTGATGAATATCTTTGGGTCATGGGCGGGGGAGCACCGAGCTTTACTGGAGCTGAGACCGCTGGCAGTTTGTCCAAGGTCAATACAGAGACTAACACTGTAGAAAATGCTTTTGAATTCGAAGTGACCGAGCACCCCAGTCAACTAAATTTTGATGACGGTATTCTGTATTATTACTTAGCTGGAGCAGTCTATGAACTTCCAACAGTAGGTATGACACTTCCGGTTAAAACTATGATTGAGGACGTCAGCTTCTATGAGATGGTGGTCAATGATGGTATGTTGTATGGAACAAATGCTAAAGATTTTAGCAGTAAGGGGGAATTGACCGTGTATGACCTTAATACCATGTCAAGCGTAGCTACCATTGAGGTGGGAATCATTCCAGGTGGTATCTATTTTAATTAACTCTGAAATACACAATTTATATTCAAGAGTGATAACTATCACTCTCGCATCCATACAAGCGAGGGGATAGTTTTTGATTGAGGAATAATCTCAGAAACTTGAAGATTATGCACGACACTGCGCAGCATTTTGTCACTGACCCAGCCGTGTATAGCCCATTCTGTCGAGTGATACCAACGCTCCACGTCCGAAAGCTTTTGACCGTATCGATCAGCGACCAATGCAATATTTTCTGAGCTACCCATAAAATGATCACAGCTATTATGGATGGTCCTCAGCATCCGTATCACCGAGTCAGGGTCTCGCTCTATTACCTCATTACGAGCTGCTATCACAAAGCACGGCCATGGTGTGACGAATTCACCTATCCTGCGTAAGTGACCAGCATCTACGTAAGGCTTAGTCGTGTATTTCTCCCAATAGAAGACGTCAGTGGCCTGTGTTGCTAATGATTCTAATGCCCCGTTTAAATTTTTAATGACTGAAAACTGGTCTTTAGCAATGACCTGATCTTGTAAAGTAGCGTCAACAATCGCCATAAGGTGTGAACCAGAGCCAAAGCGACTGATAGCATACTGCTCACTGTATATCTCACTGTGATGATGTAGTTTATTATCTATACCAGTGTGCACTCCCCAGATTAATGGTGTATTTACATAGCCAGAGATGATTTGGGCTGGATTGCCACCTATGATGTCCTTGATAATACCCTCAGTCAATAGTACACAAGCATCCACCTCATTATTACGCAATGCTTCTGTCATATGACCCGTACCTCCAGTGTAAGTGGTCCACTCCACTGAGACTCCAGCATTCTCAAATGCCTGTGATTCTATGGCTAAGTGTATGGGAAGATTAAAGTGTTCTGGTACTCCGCCTAATCTTAATTTAGTCATCTGCTGTTGTCTCATCTGAAGATTATGTGTTTACAATTACAACTACATATCGAATACTGATGTTCGTCAACCCAGGTATTTATCAATTAGACTAAAATTGCGATTGACCTAATGAGCTAATCTCGAGCAACGAAAATCAACCTTTGATACATTGAGGATGAGTAATTCATAGACACATTATAATCCAGAACTATAATATGCTCTCCTCTCACAAATTAGCAGATGCTTACCTTAGCAGCGATATAGATAAATCTTGGGTTAAACCGTTTTTGATGACATTGATAGCTGATATAAAGCATTTAATTAAGACAATATCAGCATCCAGATCAGCTGTTAGATCATGACTGCCTATCTTTTCCATGCTATGCCGAAAGAGGCTTAGCTCCTACTATGATCAACTAAGGGAATACGCCCATGGCTAAATAGTCACCTGCAACTTTGTCCGTCGCGCAGACAAAAGCAGCAGAGCGATAATCTGTCACTTTCTTACGGCGATTCTTAACCTCTCTGATTTGATGAAAAGCGTTGAGCATAGTTTCTTCCAATCCACTTCTGACAAGATCAATTTCATCTCCCCCGTTAATGAGTTCTCGCTTTTTACTTTTAGAAACGTGTTTTCCTGTCATATTCTCTATGAGAGCGACCATGTTCATGTTGGTATTTTGATTAAATCGCTTATCCATTCTGCCAAATCGCATATGAGATAAATTTTTTAACCATTCAAAGTAAGACACCGTAACTCCTCCTGCATTCAGATACATATCTGGCAGTATCACCACTCCTTTTTTCAGAAGTGCCTCTTCGGCTTTAGCAGTCACAGGGCCATTAGCAGCTTCTGCAATTATTTTCGCATTGACTAACTTATAGTTATTGACATTAATTTGACTCTCTAATGCAGCAGGTACCAAAATATCACAGGGTATCTTAAGCCACGCGTCTTCCTCAGTCAATAATTTGGCTCCTGGAAACCCACTGACCTTAGCGTTGGCCTTTTTATATGCGATGAGCTTACTTATATTTATTCCCTCTGGATTATGCAATGTACCTTCTACCTCGGCTATTCCAATGATCTTAGCACCACCTTCTTCAGAAGATATAGATGCTGTGTAAGATCCGACATTCCCGAATCCCTGTATGACCATGGTCTTACCTTCTATACCTGGAGTCAGACCGATAGCTTTCATCTCGGCCTCTTGTTCGAGCAGCTCTCTGATCCCGTAATACACGCCTCTTCCTGTCGCTTCTGTCCTACCTCTGATACCATTCTGGTTGACGGGTTTTCCAGTGACACAGCCTACAGCGTCTATTTCCGTGGTGGCGAATGTGCGGTAGGTATCTAAAATCCACGCCATCTCTCTGGAACCCGTCCCATAATCAGGTGCTGGCACATCAAGACTAGGCCCTATAAAACCTTTTCTGATCAGCTCAACAGTGTATCTACGAGTGATCTTTTCTAATTGATCTACATTGTATTTTTTGTGATTAATCTTTACGCCTCCTTTAGCACCTCCAAATGGTACGTCGACTAAAGCACATTTAAAAGTCATCAATGCCGCCAGTGCCATGACCTCTTCCTGACTGGCGTGCTCCGAAAATCTGATGCCACCCTTGGTAGGTAGTCTATGATGACTGTGCTGTACGCGATAGGCCTCTATGACCTCATATTGATTACCTATCTTGACAGGGAACCGCATCTGATATACACTATTGCATTCTTTAATTTGATCTAAAAGACCTTTTGGGTGCTTAGTCATAGCCGCTGCACGCTCGAAATTGATCATTACGCATTCATAAAAACTGGGTTCTTTCGCTTTTTTCATGTTGTGTTTGTAGTTAAATATGAGTTAGGTTATATGACTAATTTAAAGACAATCATTAGACATATATAGTAAGGCAATGATATGATAAGATGTCAGTACTGTAGAACTTTTAGGGTTAATTTGTTAGTTTATAGGGTTTATATTTTGAAGATTTTGAAAACTCCAAGTAATTAAAGGTTGTATGTGGGAATATTGATATTTTAAACGCCCAATTCTAATCCCTCATTTCCTTTTCTAATCTACTGACCTTTCTGTCTATTCGGACCAAATATATCACGATGCCAAGGAAGATTATGACCACGGCCAGAACCACAGAATAGATCTTACCAGTACTACGCAAAAAATCTTCACTCCCATGTGCCATTAACAGGGCGGGTGTCAGGAGGGCTATTGCTATGAGAAATATTGTTTGCTTCATAAATCTGATTGAAGTTTACGTATGCGTAGTCTCTCAATTCTAATATTGAGTGTCGCTATCCATCTGCCTAAAAGAAATAAACCAATAATGGCTGGATAGAAAACCATTCTTAACGTATTATCTAAATCTTCTCCGCCTAAGGCTGGATTTCCACCATTACCTGGATGAAGACTATCCGTCAGTCTAGGTATGACGAATAACAAGGGGATCATCGCCGCAAAAGCAAATATGTTATAAATAGCGGACAGCTGTGATCTTTTATCGATATCGTTAATTCCTGCTCTCAATACAGCGTAAGCGGCATAAATCAGCATAGTGATAGCTGCCATATTAAGCTTTACATCTGGCGTCCACCATGTCCCCCAAGTATAGCGCGCCCATACGGACCCAGTCGCCAGACCGAGTAGCCCATAGAGGATAGCCGCATAAGAGTAAGAAGCCGCCTTGATATCTGACTCAATCCGCTTAGTAAGTAAGTACTGAATACTGTGATAAAGGCCAATCAGAAGTAGTGCGAACATAGCCATCCAGAGCGCTACATGAAAAAATGTATTTCGAATAGTCTCGTCTAATATACTCCTGTATGGGAAATAAAAGCCTGCCTTAGTTTTGAAGGTATTGACAGGTAGATTGGTCAGTTTTGTGGGGACTGAAGGGGCTTGATCCTCAGCACTATTGATCTTCACAGCTCTAGGTCTGATGGCTGTACCATCCTCAGCGTTCAGCACAAGCAGTAATGCCTCGGTGGTATCTGGCAGCGCGCCGATGTCAAATGTAGCGGTCAATTGGCGCTCTCCGCTAACTGTAATTTTGGTAGCCTGATAGCCGCTGACGCTATCTATTTTTAACCATACCTGTAGTGATGACCTTTGACTTAGATAGTTAGAATTATAGCCAGTAATATTAATATCCGCCACATGATTTGCCTCGATGGATACTGGTGACACAGCTATAATACCCGGCTTAAGAGGTACGACAAGTCCAAATATAAAAACATACAGGAGAAGTATAACGCCAAGAATTTTCCACCAGCTATTCTTCATCTATTGATATATTTGGAAGTCAGTATCCGTCAGAAAATGAGCAAGAGTAGATAGAGCTGCGAATGACTGAAATATCATTAAAATCAAAACTTTTATGAGCGCCACAAAGATGGGAATAATATGACTGCGATACCAAACATAATCATGTCTATTGCCGATAAAATCATGATGTCAATATCACTGCCATCATCTATAATGACCTCAGCTGAGATCAAAGTCAATTTAACAGCTGTCATAAGGATAGGTATGATCAGCGGCAGGCCCAGAATAGAGGTCATGGTATTGGACTGCTGAGTGTGCACTGCTATCGCTGAGACAAAAGTAAACTGAATAGAAAAACCTAAACCAGAGAGCACCATGGCTATAAAAAATAAGCCATGGTCGACTATGGGATTTCTCAAGAAGAGACCCATAAAGAAAGACAGCAAACCTGCACTGATCATTAAGAAAAAAAAATTAAAAATGACCCGTGAAAGATAAAGCACTACAGGATTAGTAAAGCTGTAATAGAATAAGATAGAATCACTCTGCTCACGACTAAAACTGTGTATGGTAGAATTAAGTGCTGTGAATAGAAATATCAACCAAAATACACATACCCACACGGGAGCACTGATCTCATTAAATATCTTATAAGTAATAAATACGGCCCCAATAACGTATAATAGATTGCCTCCTATGATGAATGGGCTCTTCCATTCAAGCTTGAGCTGCTGAGAGAATAGATGTATGATATTACTGATAAAAGCACTCATAAAATCGTAATCTATTGATTGGCCAATGATTACATATTATTATTATTTTTAATGTATATTTGAAGTCCAAACCGATTTTCTTATGATTCGTTGCATATATACCTTTGCAAACTTACTTTTTGTTTTCTATTCCCTCATGGGGATGTCTGATAAAAATATAAGTTTTCACCATGTAGAAGCGAAAGCAGGTGATGGCGTATTCTCCCTTTTAAGAAGATATCAATTAGCAGACGAATATTGTAACATAGAGCAATTCTATACCATCAATAAACTAACAAAATCAGACTTCCTCAGTGCCGGACGTGAGTATACTCTCCCCGTATATATTTATGACTACAATGGACAGAGCATAAGAAGTACCATTGGAGTGGACGATTGGCAAAAGGCACTGCGTATTAAAGAATATAACGAATGGTTGCAATCTAACAAGCTGCGCTCTGATAACTATACCGCTGACAAAAAGCTGTGGGTGCCCTATCACGAGCTACATTGTGCCTCAGACGAAGGTCCCACGATTGCCAAAGTCTCAGCGACTGCAAAAACTGAAGCCTTTAAAAAGCATGAAAAAAAGTATCCGCTATTTGGTAAAGAGTATGAAAAGATAAAAGTCGTAGATGAATCGCTGAAGGGACAAGTCTTTTACTTGGTCAGCGGACATGGTGGGCCTGATCCAGGTACTAATTACGATGGATATAGCAAAAAGATATGCGAGGATGAATACGCTTATGATGTCACACTACGCGTAGCCAGAAATCTGATGCAGCATGGAGCTACTGTCGAAATCATAGTGCGGGATAAGAATGACGGGATCAGGGATGAAAGATTATTAACCTGCGACTATGATGAATATTATGAAGGTGGACATAAAATTTCAAGGCAACAACTAGCTCGATTAGCTGGAAGGACCAAGGTGATCAACGACAAATATAAATCGTACAAGCGCTCTGGATATAAAAATCAAAAAGCGGTAATGATTCATGTCGACTCGCAGAATAAGAGCAAAAGACAGGACGTCTATTTCTACTACTATAAGAACAGTAAGAGCGGTAAAGCCTTAGCTAACTCTCTGCAAAAGACTTTTAAAGCCAAGTATGATCAATATCAAAAGAATCGGGGCTACAAAGGCTTTGTTAAGGATAGGGGTCTTTTCGTACTCAGAAATACCCTCCCAACTGCTGCTTTCATTGAGCTGGCTAACATTCAGAATAGTCAGGATCACAAACGAATACTTATAAAAGAAAATCGTCAGGCACTCGCTAACTGGATTTTTGAGGGCATAATTGATAAGCCTTAGTATCATAAATACGAAAAGACGTCACGGTACTACTAATTCGATCATTGAGTCTCTTTATAGGTGGTCAACTAACAGGAGCAATACATTCAAGAAAGTGAACCACTAATAAGGGGTATTCAGAAGTAAAGCATAAACACATTTTCTATAGATGCAAAGCTAACTTGCACTCGCCGTGCGGGCCTTA
>ENA-ORXM01000620-ORXM01000620.1-marine-metagenome-genome-assembly--contig:-NODE-620-length-59648-cov-5.525390_pt1 | contig 59648 bp, 46 predicted proteins | sample MGYA00237867_ERZ511480 | MGnify/ENA primary metagenome ERZ511480 (study PRJEB26309, sample SAMN06266103) | marine metagenome | isolation source: Algal blade | place: United Kingdom:Sidmouth, United...
TAGCTTGCTTAAAATGGCTGGGGCTAAAAGGTTAGTTTTGTACTGATCGTCCCAGTCAGAAATACTTGTGTTTTCGAATGAATTTTTTATAAAAATACCAGCGTTGTTGATGAGCCCACACAACGAGCTTTTATATTTTTCAAGCACGGGTACAATTTTATGGACACTTTTGGTGTCACTTAAATCACACTTAAAAACTTCAGGGGAGTTACTAAGTTTAAAAGCTAAATCTTCTAGTTGTTTAGCGTTACGGGCGATTAAAATAAGCGTGAAGCCATTTTGGTCCAGGAGTTGAGATATACTTTTGCCAATGCCCTTGCTGGCACCCGTAACGATTACTGTTTTCATGGGCTGAAGCTATCAAAAACTTAAGTCTAGGGCAAGGCTACTTTTTCCGCAGATTGGTAAGGTCGAGCTGGTTGAGGTAATTTATATCAAAGCCTGTGAATTTATTATCACTGAGCATGGCGAAATAAATCTCACCTAAGGGGATCCACTGGTGACTATCAATTAAAATTTTTACGCCAGCTGAGCAGAGCTGCTTTTGTTTTTGCGTATTAAGTGGGGTGTCTGAAAGTTGCTTGATGATTGATTCATAATTAGGGTCTTTAAACTTTATGTAGTTCTCTTCGGAGGATTGGCTGAAAGTCTGGAGGGCAAAGAGGCAGGTGGGGCCATCAACTCCTACTCCCTTTCTGAATAAACTGATACTATTGCCTCGGAGGTAAGATAGGTACATCCCTTGCTCATTGGCTTGCAGGTTTATATTTAGGCCCAGATTTCTGGACCATTGGTTTTGGACCCACTCCATGCCCTTTTTAATGTCTTTGCCACCCATCTTGCTGTAGTTTAAGGTCCAGGTCTTGTCTTTAATTTTTTTTGGAACTTGCCTGAGATATTTCTTAGCTTTTAATAAATTAAACTGGTGACAGTGAATCTTGCTTTGAAAGTTTTTAGGAAGGCCCGGGCATCCAGGCAATCCTTTGGATTGGTAAATCTTTTGTAACTCCGAAAAGTTAAGAGAATAGCTTAAGGCTTTTCTTAAGTTTTTATAGGGTAAAATTTCATTGCTTAGGCCTATATAATCAAACCTCAGAATAGGTTTTAGCATTAAACCCGGGTTATTACTGTAGCGATCGAGATGGCTAGTTAAAAGTCTGCGTAAAAAATTCATTTTACCAGTTTCAAAAAGCGACAACGCGGTTTCGTCGTTTTCTAAAAAATATATCTTAACTTCAGGGCGGTCTTTCCAGTGAGTGCCATAATGTTTGTTTGGTTCAAGGATTATATAGCTTCCTTTGTTCCAGCTTTTTATTTTGTAGGGACCATTGGTAACTAACTGAGCCGAATTTTTGATGTCGTAAATGTTTTTATAGTAAATGGGTCCAAACGAAGGAGACGCGAGAGTATATAAAAAATTAGAATTTGGTTTAAATTTCCAAGAAAGTAGTAATATACTTAGCATTAGTCTGTATGATGAAAAATTAGTTTTTGGAACGTCAGATTCAGAGTTAATATTATGCAATGCTAATGATATTTGCAACGTAATTCAAGTTCCTCTAAAGGGAAATAGTAAACAAGTAAAAAAAATTGATAACTGGGATGAAAAAAAATTAATTTTAAATGGCGGAATACAATTCGATGGACATAATTTTAATCAATTACTAATTGAGTCAGAAGGGAATTATTTAGTTTCAAACTTCGCAAAGAAATTTTTAAATGATGATATAATTATCTATACACCAAATTCAAAATTCAAAGTTTTTCAATTAAAAGAAAACAAATCAATATTTTCAAATGAATATTACAATCCAATAAATAGCAATCTAACAGCAACCTTCCAATCCAAAAACCAAAACATCTGGCTAGGAACCATGAATGGCTTATTCAAAGTCGAAAACTATGATTATAAAAGTAGCTTTGAAATTTATGATAATAAAGGCGGAAGTCTAGGGCGCATAAGCAATATTTCAATTGACACTAACAATATAGTCTGGGTCTCTACTATAGGAAATGGTGTCATCGGCATAAAAGAAAATAGTACTGATTGTGTTTCAGAACTTCCAAATTTATCAAGCCAAATGGTGAATAAGGTATTAATTACTAATGACTCCATCCTCTGGTTAGCCACTAATAATGGTATCGATGTACTATCATATCATTGGGACGACACACTGTCGGTCAAGTATATTAGAAATATAAATAATACGGATGGACTAGTTTCGAATTATGTGAATGATCTCGCATTATATAATGGGCTCATATGGGCGGCTACGAATAAAGGCATGTGCAGATTCTCACCTGCTATCCTTGAAAGTAAAGTCCCTCAGATACCCATCAGGATTACCCAGTTTGATAATGGGGATTCAACTTTTAGCATTACTAACGATCTCAACTTTGACTACGACGAAAACGATATAAAAATTTCGTACCTAGGATTAAGTTTTCAGCAACAAAAAGATAAAATCGAATACAAGTATAGGCTCATAAAAAATGACAACTTAGCGGATGCTAAGTGGTATTATACAGATGCTCGTGATCAACGATTCAATAACATACCAGCTGGTAATTATTCATTTGAAGTCACAGCCAAAAATAAGTTTAAAATCTGGACAGAGAATCCAGCAAAAGTATTTTTTACTATACAACCTCGTTTTATTGATACAGGATTGTTTAAAGGGTTACTATTATTCTTTACTGCCTCAATTCTTGTTTTTACTTACAGAATGCAGATAAAACGTATCAAGCGAAGGCAATATAGAGACAAAGAATTGGCCGAGGCAAAACAAAACATGCAGGAAGCAGAATTATCTGCGATTAGAAATCAAATGAATCCTCACTTTGTATTCAATTCTCTTAACTCTATCCAGAACTTAGTTTTTAAGAATGACAAAGAAGGCACAAATTATTATCTCTCACAATTTTCAAAACTCATGCGACAGAGTCTCCAATTTACTAGCCTAGATTTTATAACCCTAAAGAAGGAACTTACCTTTCTTTCAAATTATTTAGAACTTGAGTCTTTGAGATTCCCTGAAAAGTTCGAAGTAATATTTGAAGTCAGCGAGCAAATCAATTCAAGAGAAATATTAATACCTTCACTTATTTTACAACCTATAGTAGAGAATTCCATCAAACACGGATTTAACAATATCAATTACAAGGGCCTAATAAAAATAAAGGCGAAACTTTGGGATGAAAATACACTGTATCTGTCAGTAGTAGACAATGGCAAAGGCTCAAAAGCATCAAATATGCTTGTCCAAGCAAATCTTAAGGAGCACAAATCTTTAGGTATCGAAATGGTGAAAAACAGAATTGATTTACTAAATAGAACCAGATTTAATATGAAAGCAGAGTTAAGTCAGGAAATTACGGAGTCAGGATATCGTACCATTTTTAAGATGCCCATACTTTTTAGCAATGATTAGAGCAGTTATTATTGAGGATGAACTAAACGGACAAGAGTTACTACAAAATCTTCTCCAACAATACTGCAAGAATATACAAGTAGTAGGCGTAGCAGACTCTGTAAAGTTTGGTATAGAATTGATAGAAACCACTTCGCCAGAGATAGTCTTTATGGATTATCAAATTGAAGGAGGTAATGGTTTTGATATATTAGATGCGATTTCCAATCAAGCATTTAAGGTTATTTTTATCACAGGATATTCAGAGTATGCTATCAAGGCCTTCAAGTATGCAGCTTTAGACTATATCTTGAAACCCATTGATATTTTAGAACTAGTAACAGCAGTGAAGAAATATGATCCAGAGATAAGGAATTACGCATCGAATTATAAGCTCTTAAAAAATCAGCTTGAAAAGCCCATTAGTTACCCAAGTCAGATTGTTATTCCAAGTGATAAAGAATACAAAATCATCTGTATTGAAGAGATTCTATTTATAAAGGCGATTCATTCTTACGTAGAAATTTATCTTTCCGATGATGTTAAGTATATTTCATCAGAGCCATTGAGGCATTACGAAAATATTCTACCAAACTCCTTATTCTTTAAGTCACATAAATCTTATCTTCTCAATTTGAAAGCAGTTAGAAGTGTTGACCAGGGCAGGGGTGGAGTTATAACACTATACACAGAAGATAAGATTCCAATCGCAACAAGACGAAAAACCTTGTTTCTAAAACTACTGAATAATATCCAATAACTAAATCAAGGGTATTCAGAAGTATGCGATTTTAACCACAGAGTAGCCCGATTTTCCGTGGTGAAATATAACTAGCCGTTGATGTGAGCTACTGATGCGTAGTAATCAAGATTCAGCGGATCTTAATAAGAATGAAACTGTCGTTAAACTGGGCATGTTCAGAGGTAAGAGATGCCATCCCTGAAAGAGCTAATCCGATTTTATTCGGGAGTCTAATATTAAAGCACAGGGTGATGTATCCTATGTGAAAATTTAGAGTATGATCCAATTTGGCGTGATTTTTTGGAAAAATCATGACAAATTGCCAACAAGAATCACCCTGTTCTTAGAATATAATCAAGAAAAATGGAGCAATCGAAACCATTAAATTTCTTTTATCTCCTTATGGTTGTACAGGTTATCCTTATTGTGAATATCCCTATTTGTACAAAGAGCGATGATATACTAATTTCATTGCTATTTTCCCAAATATATTTCGTATTTTTGTGCTTCCTTACAATTTCTAGGTTGATGGTAAACTGCTCTTAAGCATGATTTATAACGCATTAATACGTAGTAAGGAACATTATTAACCTAAAATACAAGAATGGGTAAATCGCAAGAATCCTTCAGCAAAAAAGAAAAAGAAAAGAAACGCGTTAAAAAACGCAAGGAAAAGCGTGAAAGAAGAGAACAGCGCAAAATCGAAAAGGAGGAGTCTGGACCTAAGTCATTTGAAGATATGATTTCTTATGTGGATGAGAACGGTAACCTTACCGATGTAAAACCTGACCCACTTAAGATGGTAGTTGATATTAAACTAGAAGATATTATTATCGGTGCACCGCCAAGAGATGATGCGGAAATGGATCCTATTCGAGTTGGAAAAGTAAAATTCTTCAACGATGAGAAAGGATATGGATTTATTGTAGATAAAGAAACAAAAGAAAGTGTCTTCGTGCACATCAACAATCTTAGTGGGCCTATCAAAGAAAATGATGAGGTGAGTTTTGAGGTAGAAATGGGTCCTAAAGGTCCTAATGCCATAAGAGTAAAAATGTATGTTGCTCCTAAAGTAGTTGCTCCGCCAAAACCAGATCCCAATGCAAAGCCAGATCCTAACGCCAAAGTAGATCCCGCTGCTAAAGTAGAAGCTACTGAAGAGACTTCTTCTTCTGACGTTAAGAATACAGTTGATTTAGATAGTAAGGAAGGTAAGGCAGATGTTTAACTACTTCAATATTTCTAAATAAACGAAGGGCTCAGGAAATTTTCCTGAGCCCTTCGTTATTCTGCACCTATAATGATTTTTCTTTCAGTTAAGATTTGTATCTAACTCATCCTCCATCAGATTAATCACCTTATTGATCTGAGCTATTGTCATATTTGTTTTCATACTAACCATAGCAAAATCACTGGGTTCCCTCACTAAAATGAACAGATTCTTTATCTTGTATTGATCTTCTCTAATCATTATATTAACACGAGTTACCTCATCCCTCACAAAAACAAGATCCTCAAAATCATCACGTTTCAATCCGTCAAACAACTTATCTATGTGTTTATCTTTTACAGGATTATCATCCTCTATTACCAATAGCTTTAATTTATTGACTTTCTTCAATAACTTCAAACTTTCTTTCTCTTCAGGACTATCAACGCTTAGCCTCGCAATATTAGCACCTATTTCGATTAACCAACCGGGAAGTGTAATATTGTGACTATTATTTTTAACCTTATATTTTCTATAAAATTTGTTAATATCCTTCGTTTGAGCAACCTGCTCAAAAGGAATTATCATTAGCCCACAGAAAAGGAGCAATATGTAAATTTTCATAATGTGTGGTTTTTTGATTGATAATTGAGTCCACTCCGAAAACTGATGAACTGCAAAAAATGGAATTTTTTGGATAAATTTTTGGTTTTTCAAATCAGCGACGCAAGTGCTACCACTTGTTGGCGGGCATGTGCATCAGTTAATTGAGAAAATGAAAAATATCGTCAAAAGAAACATTTTAAGTTTTGGAGTGGACACATAATTTAGTCTTGGCCTGAACCTACTTTCTCTAAATGTTCAGCTCCCTTAACATCAATGTTATTTGCCAGTTTAGAGATCTTTTCTAGGTCAATATTGCCCACAAAGCTTAGCATAACAAACTCATCTACAGCACCAACTAGCAGGAGTAATTCCTCTACAACACTATCAGTTTCTTTGACCCATATACGTACATTTTCCCCCTTATCGCGAACCGTTACAAGCACTTCATATTCCTTTGTATTAATTTTCTGCATAGCCTCTTTGTAACGCTCCATGGGATTTACGTCCGTAGTCAAAACACGTAGACCTCGAATATCAGATACTGTCTCCATGATGAGCTTTGCTTCAGGATCGTTGTCCACCTCATTGAGATCGAGCTTAGATATAAGCTGAAACATTTTAGGGCTTATAAACACCACTGTAAAATCATTATTTTCTATATACTGCTGAAAATATTTCTCGATAGCATCACCTTGCGCATGTAAATTCAAGGACAGTAATCCGAGAGATAAAAATATTATATATTTCATTGTACTTTTTTTAATTTATGTAAAATTATTTCATTATGGAAATAGACTTGGTCTTAGATAATCCCTTCAAGGCTTCTTTTTTACCATCATCTATTTTGTTTGACACCAATGCCAGAGCAGCCTTGAGCTCTAAGTAAGCCTCGACTGCTTCCTCAGGATTGTCATCGTAAGTTATATGTACACCACTTTTCTCCGTTATGTGCTGATAAAAAAAAGTAGTTACACCTAATAGTATCAAGACGGTTGCTGCTAACTTCCATGCCTTCGAGAAAGAAAATACTTTGGTTTTTGCGGGGACTGCCTTGTACTGTATGTGTTGCAATACGGCAGCATCTATGCTGTCCAAAGGTTTATCTTCTACTTCCGCCAAGTAATAGGCGAACAATGGTCGATACTGTTTTAGCGAATGGTGCACGTCTACACCAGTAAAATATTTCTTGAGCGCAGATTCCTCCTGCAGGTCGGTCTCTCCAGCCCAATATTTATTTAATATTTCACTTATACTTTTATGATCCATAGCTATCGATCTTGATATATTTATTTTTAATAAAATGCCTCGCTCTATATATATTAACTTTCACTTGGCTGATACTTATCTCCAGAAGATCAGCAATTTCTTGATATTTCATCTCTTCAATATCACGAAGTTTTATGCACATTCTTTGTACCTCTGGTAACTGTTCTATTATACTGTGAATTCGCGTAACCGTATCGTTCGATTGGGTGATGGTCTCAGGAGTATGCGATTTATTAATTACATCATAGCCTTCAGGTATGGCTTGCGTTTTATGATGCTTTGATCGTATTTTGTCTATGGAGAGATTCCGCGTCATTTTCATTACCCACGCTGGTTTGTTCTCTATTTTCGCAGCATCATGTCGCTTATTCCAGACCTTTATCAGCACTTCCTGTACTACATCTTCAGCAACCATTACGCTTCCTACAATGCTCAGCGAGAGACGATAAAGTCGCTGTTTCATGGACATAAATTCACTTTTATATTCTTCTACAGTCATTCGAGTATAAGACGATTTAGTTCAAAAAATTGTTACAACAGCAATTCTAATCAATGCAATAGAGCATCTCTATTTTTTCATTTAATGGGGCGCTTCACCGAGCATAAAAGCTAGGTGTCATATTGTCCAAGACGCCGAGTTCACTTTAGTCTTCCCCATACCTGCTCTCAGTAACAGCTATGAACGCGACTATTCCTAGCGACCCGACCTTCGTGCAAGATTTCTATCGATAGGCAAATCTGTCGAACCTTATCGGTTTCAGATTAGGTAGTCCCATTTTTCATAAGAAAGAATATTGTTATGTGCTACCTCGACGAATATTATTCTCCAATAACCCCAAGAAATTAGACTACTTTCCCATAGTTAAAGATTATTCTATTATAAAATTTGCAACTCTACCTTGATTTCATTTATAATTGCATCACATCTCCTAGGTAACCAGCAAAACAGAATCTAATCATTCAGCAACTTAATTTAATATGCTTTAACATAGTGTATACAGTATTGTATACTAAGTTTTGTTTTATTTGCGTTTATTAATTTTGTCACAATTTGAATTATTAAAATAATCGACTATATTTGTGTAGTAATGGTAATTTTGCCAAAAACCAGCACAATACCAGTTTGTTGTTTAAAAACTTATATATGAAAAGTCTTAAAAAATCAACAGATTCGGCGAATTTGTGTTCCATGAGCTTTCTTAAAGTACTAAAATCAAAGATCAAAAGAGCAGATAACGCACCCACTTTCAAGCACTCTGAACAAGGCATGAGAGGATTAGAAGCTTTCAATTCAAGATTTCGGGTAGCTACTAGCTAATACTTTAAGAAAACAACCTTTAGGTTCACATCCAAAACTTTAAAACGGCACTATATAACATATAGTGCCGTTTTTGTGTTTATTTATATCCATATTGTGCCAGCTTGAAAAAAATAGATAAACTACTTATACAAAATTTTATCGGTCCCTTCGTAGTGGCCTTTATCATAGCTCTATTTGTACTTACCATGCAGTATCTATGGGTACATATAGAAGACATAATGGGTAGGGGTGTAGGATTTTTTAGACTTATTGAAATAGTGGGGTATTTGTCTGTCTCCCTATTTCCTATGGCGCTGCCACTAGGGGTACTTATTTCCTCGGTAATGGTTATGGGAAGTCTATCTGAGCGTTATGAACTTACTAGTATGAAATCAGCAGGTATTCCACTAGTTAGAATAATGCTTCCTTTGGCTATACTGTGTGCCTTTGTTGCGGTATTTTCGTTTCTCTCCTCTAATTATATTATCCCATTTACTAACCTTCAATTTAAGTCCCGTCTATATGACATTCGTAATAAAAAACCCACTCTAAATCTAAAGGAAGGTCTTTTTAACTACGACTTCCAAGGATTTGTTATCTATATTGGTGAAAAGGATGCTAATGGTAAAGACTTAAAAAAAGTTATCATCTACGATGAGAATAATGCCACCTCACAAGGTTTAAGTGTTACTACTGCGGAGCGTGGTGAAATGTATACCGTCCAAAATGGCAGATACTTTATCATGAATTTGTATGACGGAGTTAGGAACCAAGAAACTAACAAGCGCTATGTCGGTAAGGATAAAAATTATCCATTTGTGAGAACAAAATTTAAAAAGCATCATATGGTTTTTGACCTCTCTCAGTTTGATGAAAAAGAAACGGATAAGCAACTGTTTAAAAGTCATCAGTCTATGATGAGTGTCTCAGAACTGCTTGTCGCCATTGATTCCCTTGATGTGAAGTTAGATGGTCGTTATCAGCAGCTTCATAAGAATATCTATAGAAATTTCTACCAGCAAATGCAGAAGGATACATTTAATTTTCCACCCATTGGGGTTAAAAGAAATAATACCAAAGCTGCTTTACCTATTGCCTCTAAGAATAAGACCGACCAACTCAAGGATTCTTTAGAACTGACTCCATTTACTACAATACATAATGTGGATTCTATCAAAGTCGCTCGTGAAAATACGTTAAAGGATAAGAAACGCAAAACAAGTTTTGCTAAAAACAAACTTACTAATAAATATCAAATTGAGCAGAAGCTAGATAGAGAATTGACAGATTATCCAAATATGTCTGAGACCTTTCCCATCAAAGATCGATCACAGATATTTGCTAAAGCGAGGAATGCAGCCCGCAGTATTCATAGTGCTGCCGCCTCAGGATTCAGAACGCTGGATTCGGAGAAAGAAAAACGAGTTAAACACGTATTCATTCTACATTCCAAGCTTACCAACGCTTTTATATGTCTCTTATTCCTTTTTATTGGTGGTCCTATGGGAGCTATAATTCGCAAGGGAGGATTTGGTATGCCACTGCTGGTTTCTATAGGATTCTTTGTCACTTTTATATTTTTAAATTTACTCTTCGAAAAGCTTGCGGAATCTTTTGTTTTACCTGCCGCAGCGGCAGCTTGGATGCCTATTTTTATTCTTATACCTGTTGCTAGCGTGCTTACTTATCAGGCTATGAGCGACAAGCAGATCATTAGCTTTGATTGGGTAGGAAATTTATTCTCTTCTCTCAAGGAAAGATACAAGTGGGCAAGATTATTATTTGGCGGTGGAGAGACATAATCAATTTACCGGCCCCATACGATTTTAGTTTTCATTTGCATTACTTACTTTTGCATGATAAATAAAGCAAACCTTTCAATAACTAATTATACACTCCTTGGCATTCACTGCAAATAGAATTTATTACTTTGGAGCAATATTGTTCATTATTATCTCTGCGAGTTTTGTATTCATGGGTAATCATGGGGACGCAATCATTTGGTTATCTGAAAGACGTACTTCCGCACTAAATTCTTTCTTCAAAATTATAACTAGAGTAGGTGAAGAGTGGAGTTATGTGATTTTATTAATAATTCTGCTGTGCTATAAATTTAGGTATGCTCTGATGGTGCTTTTACTTGCCATCTTAGTACCTCTAGTATCTTTGACTCTAAAAAATATCTTTGCTCAGCCACGTCCGAAGCGATTTTTTACTGAAAATAAAATTTTTGAGAGTCTAAATATCATTGATGGAATCGAGTTATATACTGCAAATACGAGTTTTCCTAGTGGTCATACGATTTCTGCATTTGCGGTTATGGGCTTTGCAGCCTTTGCATTTCGAGAATATAAAATGATTTCATATGTATTAATTGTATTATCTATCGCGGTTGCATTATCTAGGGTTTATTTGGTACAGCACTTCCTTCTAGATGTTTGTGTTGGAGCTGCACTGGGCAGTTTTGTTGCCCTTTTAACTTCGTGGGTATCTTGTCGCATCGAACATCCAAATAATTCATGGATGGAATCTAACTTAAGGTCTTATAGAAAAATTTGAAATTTCCCTTAGATCACAATTTATTTACCTGGACTTTGTCCGCTTAACCATAACTGCACTTAAGTTATTTCTAAAAATTGTCGCTTCGAAGGATAGTGTAGCAAGAGCCGTCCTACAAGATCATCAAAATGGACAAATTTAGTTGATTGATTCCTAGAAAATTATGGTTTCCGTTTGCAATTAGTCACTTGATCAATTTTAAGATTTATAAGGACTAATATATAAGAGAATTTACCTATTTTTGATGCTTTATGATTTGTTCTAGTTTGATTTTAATATCGCTTAACTTTGAATTGGATTAGATAATGATAACCCGTAAGTAATTACCCTTAATATGAAATTACATCCATTGAAAACATTTTCCAAATACCTATCGACAGTTCTTTTTATAGTCATTTTCTCTTCAACACTGCAAGGACAGATTGATTTTGAGATACTTAGTGGTGACGCTCAAATCTGTTTAGGAGATTCTGCACAACTCAGCATCGAAACTTCTATGAATATAGATAGTGTAGTTTGGTCCCCTACAGATGGAGTAAGCATGCCAATGTCGCTTACGACAAATGTTTCACCATCCGTTAGCACCACCTACTTTGCTACACTTTACATGGACGATCTTACTCAGATCGTAAGATTGCAGGTTGATATATTTTCCAGTCCCGATTTAGGAAATGACATTACAGTGTGTTCCAATGGTGGTAGTTTCATGTTTGACCTAAATAATGTTGAATTTCCTACGGATTACAATCTGACAAATAACGGTAACTTCATTATTTCGGAATCATCGGATAATAATTTTGAAGTGAATATTAATAATACTGCAGCTGGCACATATGATTTGATAGCGTCTAGTCCAGACTGTAATCAAGTAGATTCCATACAAATTATTGTTTTGACAGGTACTGCTGCTACACTAAACTTTGAGGATGAAGACCAGACTATCTGTCTAGGTTCAGAAGTGAATTTTTCAGTGACACCATCTTCAAATCAAACTTATCAATGGTTCGCAAACGGAATACCAATATCCACGTCTACAAGTATTACAGACACACCTTTAGAAACGACAACATATGTTATCTCAACTACAGGTCTATCTTGCGTAGTACCTACGAGAGATAGTGTTACTATCACAGTCAATAATGAACCCGCCATATCACTTCCTGAGATGATCCAAGGTTGTGAAAATGAAATCATTCAATTAGGTAATAATATCAATCAGAGCGGAACAACATATACTTGGGAGCCATCTGAAAATATTATTGATCCCTCTGTTTTGAATGCTCAACTTTTAGTAACAGGTGATCAGACCTATGTTTTGACTGCGGACAATGGATGTGTCGTTTCGGAAACGATTGAAGTAGAGATGATCCCCAATGATCTTGATATACCAGTAGATACATTATTTATATGTAAAGGAGAATCTACCGAGATCAATTGGACGACCAATCCTAGCAATGATGATGTGGTTTGGTCAACAATCAATGGAATAATTCTGACAAATATTCCATCTCCATTTATCGTAACGCCAGAGGATGTGACAAGCTATATCGGTACAGTAGAAAATAATGGCTGTACTTTTTCTGATACTATAACCATACAAGTTGATAGTCTACCTCCATTCTTAGAAGTAGAGTTGATTGATATGCCACCGCCTGTCTGTATGGGAGATACAGTACTACTGCAGACGATTCCAGTATTTGAACCATTTCTTTATCCAAATATTACACATGAGTGGTATTCTGGGAGTGGGCCTAGTGGTGAGGAGTTTTTGACAAGCGAAGAGCTCGTTCAATTATTCTTCACAGCACAGGAAACTATGCAATATAATAGAATTGACCGAAATGGAGCTTGTATAGATACGGCCTCAATCACTGTAGAAGTAGTCCCAATCTTAACGGTAATTATAGATCCTATACCTGAGATTTGTCCTGGTTCTATGACGAATGTCATAGCCAATGGAAGAGACCCAATCACAAATATGAATATTCCTACTGACGAAATAGAATGGGAATGGGAAGCTAGCGGCGGTTCTGTAGAACCTGCTGACGTATTTAATCCCAATGTTTCAGTAGAAAGTACTCCCGTTAATCTAATGGTCACTGCTACCTATAAGGGTTGTCCAGCTGAGGGTACTGCTACAGTGCCTGTTGCAGGCATCCCAGTAATTGTTTTTCCAGATGTGACACAAATTTGTCTAGGAGAATCAGTAAGATTAAATAGCGGATTCGTCGGTCCTGACTATGATTTTATTTGGTCTTCTAGCGCTAATGATCTCGTGGGTCAGGAAAATGATCCAAATCCTGAGGTAATGCCTGTAGGGATGACTACCTATTCGGTATCAGTTACGAATTCTGCCACAAATGGAGATGAGTGTGAAACAATTACGGAAGCTGTAATATTAACTGTCTTCGATAGCGCTGAAACATTAAATGAAAATATAACAGCTAGTGGCTGCCAAGGTGATTCATTTACATTAGCTATACCAGATGATTACCAAGGAGGCCCAAATCCAATATTTACTTGGACTGAACAATCTAGTGGGAGTATCTTATCTAATGATAAGGTTTTAGACATAACAAATTTGCAAGAGTCTCAATCATATATTATTAGAGTCTCTAATGATTGTAGTGAAAGTCAAGAAATTGGAGAGGCTGAAATAACAGTTACGCCTAAGCCTATTCTAACTAGTATTTTATGCGAACCAGAGGAAAGTGAATATGGTGAAGGAGAAGAAATTACGCTAAGTGTAGAGTCTCCAGAAAATGACATTATTTACACTTGGGGGAGTGCAAATCAAGGCAGCTTCTCTGAGAATCCGTCTCCGAGTACCGTTTATACTGCTACCTCCACTGGACAAGATTTAGAATTAGATTCAGATTTTATAACTTTACTTGCGTCTACTGAAGAGCAAGCAGGTGGTTGTACCAATGAGATAGGAAAAATGCTAAGTATTATTCCTGCCAAGATAGTTTTACCAAATTTATTTGTGCCTGGAGTAAATAATGAAATATTCAGGATTCGTGTAGATGGTATGGTAGATATAACAAATTTGCAAATTTTCGATAGATGGGGAAATAAAGTTTACGATAACGACAATGAAGATCAAGAGTGGGATGGTACTATAAATGGAGAGCCCGCACCTTCAGAGGTTTATATTTATACAGTCACTTATCAGATATCAGGTCAAGATCCTGTTACCGATAGTTCAGACTTAACCCTGCTACGATAAATTATTTTATTCACATCCCTAAAATGCCCATAGAGTCAATGATATCTATGGGCATTTTTATTTAGCTCCCTATTCAAAATTATTAAAGTATAGAAATTGTTAAAACTTATACTTCTCTATTTGTTTATCTTGTTATAAAATAAACACAAATAAATAAGTGCGAATATTCTTTTTTATTGCAATTCTTCTTTGTTTTGATATCTATATTTTTACTGCTATTAAACAGCTTACATTTGCTAGTAGTATTGAAGTTAAATGGCTCGTCTACTCTTGTTACTGGGGACTTACAATATTTTCCTTATCCTATTTTCTTACCTACTTATTATTTGGGACTGACAGCTTAGGTATAAGTATAGTTTTATACTGGCGTTCTATTGCTGTCATTAGCATTATTTCTAAACTACCTATACTCTTGATTATAGGTATAGACGATATAAGAAGGTTTATCGCTTTGGCTATGAATTTTATGAATGGTGTGGATTTCGATACAAGTAGATCCAAATTCATAGTCAAAACTGGTCTGGCAATTGGTACTCTACCTTTTGTCTCCTTAATCTACGGCATTATACGTAATCCTTATAGATATAAACTTTATAAATCTGATGTACCTATCATGAACTTAGCGAGCAATTTGGAAGGTCTGCGAATAGTCCAGATTTCAGATATACATTCAGGTTCATTCACTTTTAAGGAACCTATAAAGAATGCCATAGAAATGATCAATGCACAGAAGCCAGATTTAGTCTTCTTTACAGGTGATTTGGTCAATTCTATCGCCTCGGAAATGGAGCCTTACATCGATGTTTTTAACAAGATTCAATCGAAATATGGTGTTTACTCCATACTGGGTAATCATGATTATGGGGACTATTTTCGTTGGCCAACACCTGCAGCAAAAGAAGCTAATATGGATCGCCTTAAAGCTATTCATAGAGAAATGGGATGGCAGTTACTCCTTAATGAACATAAAATAATTAAGGTAAGAGATTCATCTCTAGGTATCATCGGAGTAGAAAATATCAGTGGTAAGCGTCATTTTAAGATCTATGGAGACATGAAAAAAGCTAGCTTAAACTGTCCCGACTGCGATGTGAAAATTTTACTTTCACATGATCCATCTCATTGGGAAGAGGAGATTATTATGAGATATAAAGACATCGACCTTACTTTATCTGGACATACACATGGTATGCAATTCGGTATTGAGATTCCCGGTTTCATCAAGTTTAGTCCCATTCAATTCGTCTATAAAAAGTGGGCTGGTTTGTATAAAGAAGGAAATCAGTATCTTTATGTCAATCGTGGACTTGGATTTCTTGGATACCCAGGTAGAGTAGGTATATTACCAGAAATAACACTACTTGAATTAAAAAATGTTTAGTATTTGATATGAGATTTCGTCTAAGTTTTATTACCGTTTGCGCTTTACTTTGCATCCTATTTTCTTGTATAAGAGAGCCCAAGGAAAAGCCACTTATTATAGAAGAAGTAATTCCAGGTTATTGGGAGCTTATCAGTGCTTCTAGAAATGGTAAGAATGTTCCATCTTTGGAAGGTGCTTACTTTGAGTTCGATTCTCTAGGTACGATTTCTACAAACTTCAGCGGAAAGCAAGTAGTCACAGAATATATAATAGACGATCAATCCATCATATATCAAGAATTTGGGAAAGATAATAGACTTGACTATTTGATTAAAGGTTTTGATACACTTCAATTCAATACTGTGATGAGAAAGATTTTTAACTTCGAATTGACCTTACTGCGAACGGAAAAGGGAGAATAGGTGTATAATCTGGTTTTTTTTGCCTAAAATCTGACTTTAAGATTAAATTTTCTCATCATCTGGTTAATTACCTTTATTTTAGTCTGTATAGTGTCTAAGCCGTTGATTAAATAAGATTTGAATGGATAGAAAAATGGTTTGCATAGTTCATAATGTTTGCCGCACATTATCCATATTTCAATATTAAATAAATTTTGCTCCTATGTAGCTTCCATAGATCTATTTCTCAATGATCTTATCTTCATAGTCTGCACCAATACAATAGAGATGAAATTATTTCTACTTTTTACAGTCTCAATTCTGAGTACATTCTCCCTGTCTTGTATGGATATCAGTGTGTCATATGCTACATTTAAAGGAGAAACTTCTGACTACATCGAAGTTTACCTGTATGCTGTAGGTTCGACACTTGAACAACAAGAGATTGAGACTAAATACCAATCCATTATAGAAGTAACTATCTTATTTAAACAAGAAGACAATATCGTTCAGTTTGATAAGTACTTATTAAATGGACCATTAGCCTCTAATCCTTCTGATTTTATAGACCTCAAACGATACGGATTAGAAAAAGGTAAGTATACTATGGAGGTAACGGTTATAGATCAGCTCGATATAGAAAACAAAGGAACCTTTGTGTCGGATGCATTTGAGATAAATTATCAGGGAAAAGAAGTTCATTTATCAGATATTCAACTTTTAGTATCCTGCAAAAAAGCATCAAAAAAGTCTCCTTTTGTTAAGAATGGTTATTTCCTTGAACCAACTCCTTTTAATTTTTACAACAAAAATCTTAATACACTTTTATTCTATACTGAGATTTATAATACGCTTGATAATTTTGCTGAAGACTTTAAAGTATCCTATACTATTCGTTCTGATAGTAAATTGGCTTCAGATAAAGATATTGTAATTGGGCACAAAATAAAAAAGCCCGCAAAAAAAGCCATTCTTATGTCACCCATTGATATTGCCCAGCTTACCTCAGGCAATTACATATTAGAGGTGCAGGTTAAAAGTGGGGATAAAGTCGTAAGCTCTAAGGCAATCGCTTTCCAGCGTTTGAATCCATATGTAGAGCCTGCTTATGAAGTAGCAGAATCCTTTGATCTCACTAGCACTTTTGTAGAAGAGCTTAGTAATGAAGAGTTGATCTATAGTCTGCGAGCAATAATACCTAAGGTAGGTGGAACCGATACGCAGGTGCTAAATGCAGTCTTACAAGCAGCGGACCCTTTGAAAATGAAAACAAGGCTCTTTACATATTGGGCTAATAGGGACCCGAATAAACCTGAAGAAGCTTACAAAAAATATATGGAAGTGGCGAGGGCAGTTGATAATCAATTTAACTCTGGTCTAGGCCACGGTTTCGAGTCAGATAGAGGTTTTATATTTTTGAAATATGGTAGACCGACAAATTCAATTACCGTTACGGATGAGCCGGATGCAGCGCCATACGAAATCTGGTTCTACGACCAGTTTCCGCAAACTTCTCAATCAGATGTGAAGTTCTTATTTTATAATCCTTCATACGCTGCTGGGCAGTATGAATTACTACATTCCAATGCGCGAGGAGAAATTAATAACCCGCAATGGCAGATCACCCTCTATAATAATATTCCAAATAGCGATATTCAAGGCAACGATTATCTAAATGCTACAGAAGTGGGTGATGGCAATAACAGAAACGCTGCGAGGTATTTTAACGATTATTGATCAAGCTTCTGAATATTCCTGTTTAGTCTTGCGTGTTTAGGGCTATTCATAAGTAAGAGAAGATAACCGCAGAAACAGCTTGTCCCGATTTTTGGGATTTAAATATCAACAACCCTGGGGCTGAAAACCCACGTTTATTATCGGCATATTCATAAGTAAGTAGAGATAACCACAGAGTGGTTAAATATCACTAGCCGTGGGTGGCAACCCACGGTATTAGGCAGACGAGAAACCAATTTGGCGTTATTTTTTGGAAAAAATCATGACAAATTGCCAACAAGAATTACCCTGTTTTTAGCGAAAAATTTAGAAAAATGGAGTAATCCCAAACCCTTAAATATCGATTATCTCCTTATGGTTGTGCAGGTTACTCTTCTTGTGAATATCCCAATATTAGAGCAAAATCCAAATTGGCGGAGATTTTACTTTCAAAATCATGATATTTTGATTCCGAAATATGAGCAAACGAATAGAAAAAACCGCTAACTATAAAATATGGTATTAGATGTAAACCCATTCATCCAACCACCCCCTCAATCCCCTTAATCACCTCCTCCACACTCAAAGCATCCTTCACGTCATACACCCCAATCTTAGTCCGAACCAAGGAAGTCAAATACCCCCCATTATCCAAACTAGAACCTAGATCATGCGCTAGCGATCGAATATAAGTTCCTTTCGTACAATCCACAAGAAAGTGAACAATTGGCATCTCGATAGCAGTAATGTCAAAAGTATCGATAGTGACCGTCCGCGCTTTACGCGCAATCGTCTGCCCTTCACGAGCAAGCTTATACAGCGGAATACCATCCTTCTTTAAAGCAGAGAACATCGGCGGCACTTGCTGAATTTGTCCAACAAAACTTTTTGCAGCAGTCTTTATTTTTTCCTCTGTCAAGTCATCTGTAGAAAAGGTAGAATCCTCCTCTGTCTCCGCATCATACGATGGGGTAGTGGCCCCTAACTTGAGGCTTCCAGTATATTGCTTTGGCATACCTTGAAGACTATCAATTTTTTTAGTCCATTTCCCAGTGCAGATCAAGAGTAGTCCAGTAGCCAAAGGATCTAAAGTACCTGCATGTCCAACTTTGATCTTCTTGATGTTTAATCTATTTTTGAGTGTACCTCTGACCTTATTGACGACATCAAAGGAAGTCCAATTAAGCGGTTTATTGATTAATAATAGAGAACCAGTTAAAAATTGTTCAGCGTTGCTGGGAAATGCGGTGTGAAGTGATTCGCTCAAGAAGCTACGGGATAATAAGTTTTAAATAATATGGCAAAGATACCCATCGCAAAACAATAGAAAGCAAAATATTTTAGCTGAGAATTTTTGACAATTTTTATCATCCAAGTACATGCTATGATACCCGTAATTAATGCTACGACAAATCCAATACCTACCTGCGTGAGGGATTCCGTACTCATAATGAAGTCATCGTCCAACAAATCTTTTGCCATCTTCCCGAGTATCAATGGGATCACCATCAAGAATGAAAAACGAGCAGATTTACTTTTATCTACACCCAATAATACAGAAGTAGATATAGTAGCACCAGATCTACTGATCCCAGGCAGTATCGCTATTGCCTGGGCGATTCCTATAATGATGGCATTCGGAATACTTACAGATCGTTCCGAATCCTTAGCCCTATCCGCCAAGAAAAGCAAACCACCTGTCAAGATCAACATAAATCCTACTAGCACAATTTGCTCATTAAACAATGCTTCCAACTGTTCGTCAAATAGTACCCCAACCAAAGCAGCGGGTATCATCGATAGGATGATTTTTATAGCAAAAAAAAAAGATTCATTATTTTTGTAATCACTGTTCTTTACGGCTTTAAACAAGCCAGCAAAAATCTCAGCGATGTCTTTGCGAAATACGATAATGGTGCTCAACGCTGTAGCGGCATGCAGCGTAACGGTCATAATCATGCTTTCATTCTGCGTAGCTTTATATCCTAAGAAATATTTAGCTAACTCTAAGTGCCCACTACTACTGACAGGCAAAAACTCGGTGAGTCCTTGTATGATACCAAGAATAATCGCTTGAATAATGGCTTCCATATGGGTAGCTAAGAATTACTTTTTGAAGATCGCGTAGATTTGTAAAATCAATCCTGCAAGAATAAGAATAGGGGCAAGTACTAAAATTCTCCAGTTATAGATAACATTCGGATCCCATACATTCGGGTCGTCATTGTGTCCACCAAGCATCATAATATAGCCAAGCACCATCACTGCGGCGCCTATACCCATCCACTTGAAAGTTTCAGGCCCGAAAGTCATCTCCTGTGCAGATGCAGCTCTAGAGGAAGTTGCTCTGGCAGCAGCCCCAGCGGATTTCCCTTTCACTACCGCGATAGTCTTTGAACCTTCCTTAGCAGAAGTCGTGATTACTCTTTTCTTCTTACCTTTATTTTCTTTACTCATCTTTATTAGATTGACACCCGCTAATGTACGTTAATTTTTACTTTTAAGTTATAATATGGGTCTTGTTTGCACGCTATTAACAAGGATTTACAGGCAGTTTATTACTAGGCTATTAGCGCAGTTCATCCCGATGCGTCCTAAGAAATCGGCTGACCGTCTGCTGCGTACTGATTAGCGATATCAAAATCCCTAAGCATACCAATCCAACATAGATAGAAACAAAATCCTTATTCGCAGCTATTTCCCTTACCTCAGGTTCTATCGACCATAAAAATTGTAACACCATCTGTATCAGCGATACTGCCAGTACACCACCTACCAATCCATTTATTAAGGCTTGCTTTAGATAGGGCTTGCGAATAAAGCTATCTTTTGCCCCTATAAGTTGCATTTGTTTAATCGTTAAGCGATTGTTATAGATCGAAAGCCGCACCGTATTGTAAATGAGCGAAATGGCTATGATCAAAAACAATATCGCTATGGCCAATCCTATATATTTAAATTTACTGATATTTCCCTCTAGACTGTAGACCAACTTCTCCTGAAAGTACACATCTCGCACAGCAGAGTTATCAGCCAATTGCTGACTTATTATCTTTAGGTTCTCATTTGTAATTGCTTCCGACTGGAGGTTAAAGGTAAGTACGTCAAAAAGTGGATTGTCCAACCCAAAAGAGGATAAGTCTTCGCCTAGTTCTTCCTCGATGATCAACATTCCATCCGCTTTACTAATAAACGTAAGTGATTCCTCTTTGTAATTATCCAGCTTGTAAATCTCAGCTTTGATTGCTTGCAATTCTATATCTTCCGCCTCATTTTTAAGCTCTACCGTCAACCTTACTTGTTCTTTCAGATAGGAGATTGTCTGATTGCCGTACACATATAAAAGGTAGAGTAGTCCCAGTAAGAATAAGACTGCCGCAAGGCTAAGTACAGCGTACAGCTGATTAGGTTTATATCCTGATTTTATAGTGCTCAATCGGTATGGAAAATATTGTATGTGCAAAGTTAAGCTTTTCTTTTCTTAGTGTATGATATTCCGCTTTTTAACACCCTTTCTCTTCCCCACTTTTCATTACTTTTACCCGTTTATTGCACACTATATTATTTTACTTTTCTGTTATAACTGTAGCTTTACAGCAAATCAAGATCTATTATGTCCACTAAACTGGCCTTCACTTATATATACACTCTTTTCTTCGGCGCTTGCGCTTTTGGGCAGATCGCCCTGGACAACGCTTCTTTCGAAGGCACTCCACAGGATGCCACTTTACCGCAAGGCTGGTTTGCCTGCGAGATGGGTACCACACCTGATATCATGCCTGGTGTCTGGGGTGTATTGAAGGAGCCCAGTGATGGGGACACGTACCTTGGCCTCATCACCAGAGAGGATGGTTCCTTCGAGTCCATAGGTCAGCGCCTAGAAGCCCCTTTCGAAAAAGGCATGTGTTACAATTTTAAGCTCGATCTCGCCAGGTCCAAATCTTACGCAGGATACAACTTCCCCGTCCAAGTCAGAATATACGCAGGCAAAAAGAAAGGCAAAAAGTCTCAACTTTTATACAGCTCACCCACTATCAAGCACGAAGATTGGCAGAATTATGAGATTCAATTCACCGCCAAGCAAAAGTACAATTACATCATCATCGAAGCCTACTTTGGCGAAGGCCTACTTTTTCATTACAACGGCAACGTTCTTATTGATGGTATTACCCCCTTCATTCCTTGTATCCGAGCATAGTATTATTTTGTCTTTAATTTTTTGGATTTTCAGTTTTTGGGGCTGCCCCTTTTTTCGCCGAAAAGGCGTCAAAAAGGGTCGCGCTATCCATGACTCCGCGTTGCTTCGGCTCTCGGATTTAGCTATCGCCATCCGAGATCTCCTCCTTCCAGTCGGATCATTCCTATCGCTCATCCGCTCCGCAGCAGACCTGTGTTTTGGATAGTAGGCTACCATTTTATTTTTTATATTTACATAATGAACAACTAGTCAAAACTAATGAAAGACCAACACTCGAATATCATCATTTATAATACTCCAGACGGTAAAGCTTCAGTCAATCTCATGACCAAAGATGGCAATGTCTGGATGAGTCAAAAACAGCTCGCAGAACTTTTTGACACCTCTATTCCTAATATTAGCATACATATGTCTAATATATTGAAAGACAAGGAATTAAGTGCAAATTCAGTTATTAAGGATTACTTAACAACTGCCGATGATGGTAAAGACTATCAAGTAGCTTTCTACAGTCTCGATATGATCCTCGCGATAGGATTCAGAGTCAGAAGTAAACGAGGTACTCAATTCAGAATCTGGGCAAATCGAAACCTAAAATCTTACATGATTAAAGGCTTTGTCATGGATGATGATCGGCTCAAAAATCCTGATGGTCGACCTGACTATTTCGATGAATTGCTAGAACGTATTCGGGATATTCGAACTTCCGAAAAACGATTTTATCAAAAAGTTCGTGACCTCTTTAAACTGAGTAGTGATTATGATCCTAGCGATAAAGCTACCCAAATGTTTTTTGCAGAAACACAGAATAAACTTATCTATGCTGTTACTCAACACACTGCAGCAGAACTGATCATGAAGCGTGCCGACAGCGATGCCGCCAATATGGGATTGACTTCTTGGCAAGGCGAAATTGTGCGAAAAGCAGATGTAATCATTGCCAAAAATTACCTCACTAAAGATGAAATAGATACCCTTAATAGACTTGTAGTTATCTTTCTTGAAAGTGCTGAATTGCGAGCCAAAGATCGTCAAGATATCTCTACCAAGTTTTGGAAGGAAAATGTAGATCGCATACTAACCTTCCAGGAAAAAGAAATCTTGCACGGAAGTGGTAAGATTTCATCAGCTCAGATGAAAGAGAAAGTAAAGCAGCTTTACGATCAATTTCATCAAAGACGAAAAACTGAAATAGCACGCCAAGCTGATCTTCAAGATATAGAAGAACTTAAGGTGCTAGAAGCAAAAATAAAGAGTAATCAATGATGACGGTGTTCGGAAACTATGATATATGGTTAAAATAATTCTAGTCGAATAATTATCTGCATTCCATCAGTAATTTAATTTCATTACTCCATTCAACATAAAATCTTCTTTCTCTGGACTAGCGATGCGAAATGGTGGGTGGAGGGAGCATTTTTCATGCGACCGTAATCCAGTCCCTGCGCTGCGGCTGCGGGTAGACAGAGGACCGACGCGAATGCGGAGTCATGTAGCGTAGCGACCGCCATCAGTGTATCAGAGCTCCCTTTTTTTGGAAGGGGGATATGATACACTGATGGGGGTAGGCCCCAAATTATTCCGCCACTTACAATACCAATAGGCATATCGATTTCAGCACAGGAGAGGTGTATCTTAAGTCGTTTAAATTTCAGATAGATAAAGCGTATATTTGCATCAAAAAAACTAATAATATGAAAATTCAACTTAATAGTTGCGATGCTCCAAGACCAGATCAAAGAGCCATTGCGAAAATGCTGGAAGACTTGGCGATGATGGACAGTGGTTCTGCCAGAGAAAGTACAGGTTTCTTGCTAGATGGATCGCCTGTGGAGATAGAGGTAAGCGGTAAAAATACCAGTTCAGCATATCGTGCGCTTAGAAAATTGAGCATAGATTACGAACTCATAGAAGACTAAAAATTTGGAGAAAGAAAATCCGAAACCACAAAAAAATAACCCGCTGCACGGGATAAAATTAGCGGATATATTAGTACATCTTGTGGATACTTATGGCTGGGAACATCTCAGTACCAAGATAAACATTAACTGTTTTAAATCTAATCCTAGCATAAATTCCAGCTTAAAATTTTTGCGAAAAACGCCATGGGCTAGGACGCGCGTTGAACAAATCTACCTCAAGTCATTTCAGAAGAAGTGAATCCCATCTTGTATATAAATCAAAAAAATAATATGATTCGAATAGGGGAGTATCAAACCTTAGTTGTACGCAGAGAAATGCCTCAAGGACTTTATTTGGACGATAATGAAGCAAACGAAGTGTTACTGCCGCAAAAGTATATAACACCTGAGATGAAGATAGATAGTGAGGTGCAGGTATTTGTATATTGCGATACACACGATAGGATAGTTGCAACTACCGAGGAGCCTGTTTTCACAGTAGGAGAATATGCTTTGCTAATAGTTAACGACTCTAATCATATTGGGGCATTTTGTGCATGGGGTGTCAATAAGGACCTCTTTGTGCCTTACTCTAATCAAGTGGTAAAAATGCAGCCAGGTAGACACTATGTAGTATATATGTATCTCGATGAAATCTCTGAACGTCTTGTAGGAACGACTAAGATAAATAAAATACTGAAGCATATAGCAGATGATAATCTGACTATGGGAAAGGAGGTTTCTCTGATGGTTTATAACGAAACAGAATTAGGGTATAATGTGATTATCGATCAAACTTATGCAGGTTTGATCTACAAAAGCGAGATACCGAGACCGCTTCGTTATGGACAAACTTTACAGGGTTATGTGAAGCCTATTCGCTCTGATGGTAAAATAGATATAAGCTTGACGCCAGTAGGTCATCAAAGTATAGAGCCTAACGCACAAAAGCTTTTTGATCGACTGGTAAGCGCGGGAGGATTCTTGCCGTTCCATGACAAGAGCGATCCTGATGCAATACGCATGACATTTGGTATTAGTAAAAAGCTGTTTAAAAAAGCACTTGGTACACTCTATAAAAGGAAGCTGATCCGTATGGAATCAGATGGTATATATAAACTGGAGCAACCTGTTGATAATAAAAATGCAGCAGAGAAAACGGTCCAAGTTGATAAAGACGGAAAACTAGAAAAGCCAGTCGATACAAGTTCCACCAATACTATAGACCCCACAACAAAATAAGCTATGAGTAATAATGATATGCTTCGGCGTTTACGTTTTGCATTTGACTTTGATGATGCTACTATGATAAAACTTTTTGAGTTAGGTGGTCAAAAAGTGAGTCGCTCTGAAGTAAGTAATTGGCTAAAGAAAGAGGATGATGAATATAGCGTAGGGATCTACGACAAGCAATTAGCCATCTTCTTGAATGGCCTCATCATAGACAGACGAGGTGCTCGCGAAGGTGGACCACCTGCTCCTGAGAAGACGCTAAACAATAACCTGATTCTGCGAAAGCTAAAAATCGCCCTAAACTTCAAGGATGAGCATATTGTCGATACCTTGGCTAAGGCAAACATTAGAGTAAGTAAGCATGAGGTGAATGCTCTTTTTCGTAAAGAGACTCAAAGTCAATACCGTCAGTGCAAAGATCAATTCTTGAGAAATTTCATCTATGGGTTGCAGATAAAATTTAGACCAGAGATGAAATTGAATCGCTCTGAGGAGGAGTAGTGTATAGTTTTTATGGCATTGCTTATCTGTAGGGCCAACATCTAGGGTACTTAGAGAACAACACTTGATTGAGTACTGAAGCAAAGGCTTTGCATTTTAATTATGTTGTTCTAAAGTTTATTATTTAGTGCTCTATGTGCGCTAAAAATTACTTCGATGCCTAGCTAAGATGGAGCAAAAGAGCAGTCGCTACCTCTCTTTCTTATCCAAATCATTCAATAGTTCCTTCGTATCCTGGATCAAATTCTTAAATCTATTCTGTAACTTCTTCTTATCCTCAATACTTCCGTTCTCTATACTCTCAGAAATCTTTTCTTTCTCTTCATTAAGTTTCTCCAAGGCACGCTCTAGCATTCTGTCCTCTTTTACCTTATTTTTTAACTTGTCGAGCTCCCTACCCACTGTGGCAAGTGCCTCTTCATGCTTGCCCTCATCAAATTTATCTTCCTGCTTATTCAACATGACACCAATTTTGGTAAAAATTTTCTGACCAGCATGACCGATATCACCCACTATTTCACGGGATTGGGCTTTTTCTTCGGCATTGCCAAAGAAGTAAGTATAGCCTAAAAAACCTATAACGAGTACCAAAACAATTTTCAGGAATCTTCCTATCATTTTAAATATATTTTACTTTAACTAGAAAAACCAATAATAATCATATGATTATAATAGCCAAGAGATGTAAGATAAATATGAAATAGCTCAAAGCGAAATTACTATTGAAAGCCTAAGTAATCATGCGCATAATCAACGCAGAGAACATACATTTGTATCTAAATATATATGGCTAATTTTATGGTTCAAATGGTATTAATACCTAATTTCGCCAAATTATAAAACTGAGACGATATTTATCGACAAAAGTAATTTATTAAGAGACGCAAATCATATAATTAACGATTATAATACGATTTAGCGAACTTTCAACCTAAGCACATGGAATTCAATCATCAGTCTATCGAGGCCAAATGGAGAGCAGAATGGCTAAGTAAAGAAACCTACAAAGTTTCTAACAACGCAGCGGGCAAGCCTAAATATTATGTATTGGATATGTTTCCGTATCCATCTGGTGCTGGACTACACGTAGGGCATCCGCTCGGATATATCGCTTCTGATATCTATGCTAGGTACAAAAAGTTGGAAGGGTTCAACGTTCTGCATCCAATGGGCTTTGATGCTTTTGGTCTTCCAGCTGAAGAGTATGCACTGCAGACTGGGATTCATCCAGCAGAGTCCACAGATGAAAATATGAAGCAATATCGTGCTCAGCTTTCTAATCTAGGATTTTCATTCGATTGGAGTAGAGAGGTGATTACTTGTGATCCTAAATATTACAAATGGACACAATGGATATTCACACAATTATACGCAAACTACTTCAATCAATTATCAAATAAGGCAGAGTCAATAGCTTCCTTGGAAGAGACATTTGCTAAAGAAGGAAATGCAAATATAAAAGCAGCTACTACCCAAACTGAAATATTTACGGCTCAGGAATGGACTGCTAAATCAGCTTTAGAAAAGCAAGATATATTGAGCCACTACAGGCTCGCTTTTAGACAAGTAGGATATGTTAACTGGTGTGAAGAGTTAGGGACAGTATTGGCTAATGACCAAGTGATTGACGGAGTTTCCGAAAGGGGAGGGCATCCAGTAGAACAAAAGGCGATGACGCAATGGTATTTACGAATTACTGCGTATGCGGATAGATTGCTATATGGATTGGATAATTTAGATTGGTCTGAAGCATTAAAGGCAATGCAGTCCAATTGGATTGGTAGATCTGAAGGCGCTTCCGTTTTCTTTGAAGTAGAGGGCTCGGAAGAAAAAGTAGAAGTATTTACAACCAGACCTGATACAATCTATGGAGCAACTTATATGGTGCTTGCCCCAGAACATGATTTGGTAGAAAAACTGACCACTGACGATCGTGCTGCAATGGTAAAAGAATATGTGGATGGAGTAAAGTCGCGTTCTGAAATAGAGCGTATGGCAGAGAAGCAAGTATCTGGTGAGTTCATAGGAGCCTATGCATTAAATCCATTTACGCATAAGAAAATGCCAATCTGGATAGGGGAGTATGTACTTGCTGGATATGGGACGGGCGCTATCATGGCAGTACCGAGTGATGACGATAGAGATTTTGCTTTCGCTACCAAATTCGGATTGGAAATTATAGACGTAGTAGATAAGTCTAAATATCCTGACGCTTCTAATGCAGATAAGTTAGGTGTAATGATCAATTCTGATATCATAAATGGACTTGAGGTAAAGGAAGCCATCACCAAAATTAGTCACGAAATAGAAAAAAGAAAGATTGGTAAGGCCAAGGTTAATTATAGAATGCGAGATGCCAACTTTGGAAGACAACGCTATTGGGGAGAACCATTTCCAGTTACTTATACTCCAGAGGGAATAGTCAATATTCTTCCATTAGAAGCTCTACCATTAACTTTACCAGATACTTCAGATTTCAAACCCGGGAAAGATGGTAAATCACCATTGGCACGAATAGAGTCTTTTGTAAAGGTAGGCAATGGAAATATCCGTGAAACCGACACCATGCCTGCAGTAGCTGGGTCGTCATGGTATTTCCTGCGTTACATGGACCCTCACAATGACGAGGCTTTCGCTAGTAAAGAAGCGCTCAATTATTGGCAGGATGTAGATTTATATGTAGGTGGTGCAGAGCATGCTGTTTCGCATTTATTATATTCTCGCTTCTGGCATAAATTTCTTTTTGATAAAGGTATTGTACCCACGGATGAGCCATTCAAAAAGCTCCTCAACCAAGGAATGATACAGGGCGTAATAGAGTCTGTTTATCTTTTAAGAGAAAAGAAGGATAATCAATACCATTTCGTTTGCTCAGGAATTGTAGAAGCCAGAGGTATTGAAGATGCCGTGGCATTGCCCGTACACGTAAGTTTTGTAAATGACTATGGGACGCCTCATTCTCATTTGACTATTAGAGGCTTAAAAGATTTCATAAAATGGCGACCGATATATGCGGATGCCTATTTCGAATGTGGAAATGGTATTTTGCATAAAGGACAATGGAGAGCAAAGGAAAGCGCGGAAGATAGCTACCTGCTAACTAAGTCCGAAGTTGGTAAAATGTCAAAGCGTTATTATAATGTCATAAATCCTGATGATGTAATTGAAGAACATGGCGCTGATGTATTTAGAATGTACGAAATGTTTTTAGGACCAATAGAGCAATCTAAACCTTGGGATATAAATAGTATATCTGGCGTCTCTAAGTTCGTGAAAAAATATTGGACGCTCTTTTTTAAAGATGAAAAATTCAGTTTATCTGAGGAGCCAGCTACTAAAGAAGAATTAAAAATTCTACATGTCACAATCAAGAAAGTTCGTCAAGATATCGAACGTTTTTCCTTCAATACTTGTGTAAGTGCTTTCATGGAATGTGTCAATCATCTCCGCAAAGCGAACTGTAATAAAGTGGAAATTCTTACACCACTCAATATACTACTTGCACCATTCGCCCCATTCCTTGCAGAAGAGATCTGGCAACTTATGGGTCATGATGTATCTGTACATCACAGTACTTATCCGAAATTTGAAGAAAAGCATTTGATGGAAGATAATATATCTTACCCTATCAGTATCAATGGTAAAAAAAGAGCATTACATGATTTTCCAGCAGGAACTTCTAAAGATGTTCTTGAAAAAGAAGCGCTTGAGTTAGAAGTAGTAAAAAAGTGGACTGAGGGAAAGGAAATAAAAAAAATCATCGTCGTACCCAATAAAATGATCAATATCGTGGTGGCAGGATAAGTATGGAAAGGGTAATTGTTAACTAAAACTAGCTATAAATGACTGTTTTTTTCACTTTTTAACTATTTTGTGTGAGTAATGGATACCAGATTTTTTGACTTTGTTGAAAATCTAAAAGACCAAGGTAAACACGGTATTTTTTAACTTACAGATGTATATGTATATTATTGTAGTTCAGTAGTATACATATTAAACTGACGAAACTAACGGTATTTGATCTCGCTTTTTTGGAGCTTTTTCTTTATACACTTACTGGGGCTCTCAGTAGACCAACAAGAAACAATTGTTAGTAGCAATACAGCAATTGTTATGGATAACTGCAATCTTGCCATTAGTATTCCCCAAGATAATTGTGCGCAAGGCCTTGATTTTCCTTTGCCAATAAGCGGAATCAGCAATATCGATCTCGGTAATAATGTGGAGCTCACAGAAGCGCGCATTATAATATCCCATACTTGGGAACTAGATCTTCGCATCTATTTGAGATCACCCAACGGTACACGGGTACCATTATCCATCGAAAATGGCACCTCTGCAAGCAATACGAATTATGGTGATATTACTTCTCCAGATTGCCTAGCCTATACCGCCTTTACCATGGACTCCTGTGGTGCGAATCTGAATATCAATGATCCATCTATCCAAGAGAACTTTTTAGGCAAGTATTTTCCTGAAGGAGATTTTGCGGATTTTGATGGTGAAAATCCTAACGGAATCTGGTATTTAGAAATTTGTGATAAGGACGCTGGCGCGAATACTGGCAGGCTGCAATATGCTGATCTTATATTTACAGAATTAAATTGTGATGCTCCACAAAATGTGGCGGTTAGCAGCAGTAATAATTCTAGTATTACTGTTTCTTGGGACCCAATTCCTAATACTAATCTCACCCTAATAGAGGTTGTTCCTCATGGTGCTTTGCCAAGTAATGATGCTACCTCTAGCAATGGAAATATCTTCCAAACAAATAACTCCTCTTCCTCAACAGCTCTAGAATTACAGGAGGATACTCCGTATGATGTATATGTTAGGACTATGTGTACTAATGGTAAATTTAGCAAAAATTCATGTGCCGTTTTTGTGCAAACCGCATGCGAGACGCAAGCCATTACTATTCAAGATAATTTTAATAGTCTACCCCATTGCCTACCCAATTGCGGAGACAATTGTAATATAACTGGTCTGTGGAAAAACGTTACCTATGATGATTTTGACTGGTCAGTCAGATCTGGATCTACTGATGCTAATAATTCTGGTCCGAGCGGTGATGTGCAAGGCAACGGTAACTATCTATATATAAAAACGAATGCTCTAGCTTGTCAGTACAGTAAGTCGGCGATACTTGAATCAAATTGTCTACAAATTTCAGCTAATCAAAACAGCTGTCACATGTCATTTTACTACCATATGTTGGGTAGCAGTATCGGAACGCTACGTCTAGATATATTGCCACAGGAAAGTAGCCAGTGGTTAACTATTTGGTCTCAGTCAGGGGCGAGTGAAAACATTTGGTTAAGAAATTATATTGATTTGCGAGATTACCACGGACAAAATGTCAAGATGAGATTCCTAGCAACTGGGTCTACTGGTAATGCTGGTAACATAGCCATTGATGATATTGTATTCTACGGCGCGCAGCCTAACGGTAATCCATCTTTTACGCATTACCGAGACCGTGACAATGACGGCTTTGGAAATAATGCAGAACCATTGACGCTCTGTTCCTCTTTCGCACCCATGGGTTATGTATCCAATGGCAGTGATTGCGATGATCAGAACAGTTCTATTTTTCCTGGAGCCACAGAAATTGGGTGCAATGGCATAGATGAAAACTGTAATGGAGATGGAGACGATAGTATGGTAAATACACCATCTGCAACTTTTCAGACCATTTGTTCAGGCGAAGACAATCAAGTTCAAGTTTTTGGATCAGATGGATTAGAGACGCAATGGTTTTCTGATCAGGCAAAAACAAAATTTCTAGGTATAGGTAATCCACTTATGGTAGATCTTGCTTCTGGATTCCAAACTTTGTATGCGCAAAATGTAGTGCGCAATGGACCTGGACTAAGAATTACAGAGGTGAACTTAAATAATCCTTACCACTTAGAAATTCAAAGTATTGGTAAAGGAGGAGCCTACAATGATTGGAAAATATATGTCAATAGCGTACTTGATGGGGGTGAGATCAACGATCACAATAAAAACCCATGGTTCATACCAGCAATGGAAGCCAGTAGAATAGAAGTACGATCTAGATCTGATTGGGGTAGTCCACTCATTTGGTCCAATACTCGACCAGGATGGGTTCTGCTCATAGATGATAAATGGAATATACAAGACGCTATTTTTTGGAATTGGTCTGACACTGAAATGGCATCTATCAATATAGACATTGATGGTCATTCTTATATCCTTTCTGATATACCTTGGAATAGATCTGCCATTAATGTCAACCAATGTAACGGAAGTATCTCCTTGACAGGTGAAACAGAGAATAATAGCAGCCAAGATTATCTTTGCGAAGGTACAAGCACTATTGGCGAGCAAAATCCTGACCTCGAGTATGAAATCGTCTGCATGAGTAGTTTAGTGGATATTCCTTTAAATGTTCAGCAGGCTCCAGAGGTAAATTTTGAATTAGACAATGATCCATGTGACAATGGCTCCGTTTCCTCTGGTGTTGAGCTCTTAATTGATGATGGAGTAGGACCATTCGACTATAGTTGGAGCAATGGCTCAATTGAGCAGAATCAAAATAATCTACAACCAGGCGAGTACGCTGTAACTATAACTGGAGGCAATGGATGTCACTCGGTACTAGATAATATAAATATAGGGACAAGTTCTTCGCCCATAGGATTATTTACTACTGATGCTCAGGATGTCTCGTGTTTCGGAGGTGAAGATGGTTTAGTGGTTGTCGAGGTAGACGGGGGCGCACCACCGTTTCAGTTCAACTGGATTGTGGGCGTAGCAAGAAACGATATTTATCAAAATACCGACACTTTACGTGGATTAGCGCAAGGCTTGTATGCCGTGACGGTAACTGATAATAACGGCTGCGTCAGTAGCTTAGATTTCACGGTAGATGAGCCCATTGCTATATCAGTTAATATTTCGACCCAGCTGCCTACTTGCCAGAGTTCATTTGATGGTTTTATAGATGTAGAAACATTGGGTGGTAACCCTCCTTATCTTTATGCTTGGAGTAATGGACGCACCACAGAGACAAACGTAAATCTTTCCTTTGGCGAGTACACCGTTACTATTACGGATGACAACGATTGTATTTTAGTATCGGATCCAATAATATTTTTATCTCCCACGGATACCATTGCTTTACTCGACTTACAAGTGCAGCAAATTGATTGCGCATCTATTGATAATGGTTCGATCCAGACAAGCTTTGGTGGAGGACAAGGCACTCTCACTTATTTTTGGGATAACGGAGCCATCACGCCTTCTATTGATAATCTGGAACCTGGAGATTATAGCCTGACTGTTACGGATGAGAATCTTTGCGAGTATTATTTGCAAAATGTTACTATTGATCAGCCTTCATCAGCACCCATTGGTCTTACCTTTAATACGGTCGAAGCAAGTTGCAATGGGATATGTGATGGTGTCGTATCTACTAATATTGTAGGTGGTACACCACCCTATGTTTATAATTGGTCTACGGGTGACAGCACAGCTACTGTTTTTGATTTATGCCCTGGCATAGTTGCGCTGACTATTTCTGATGCTGACGGATGCCAGCGTATATATGACAATGAGATACTAATAAATTCAGCAGAAACAAATCTACAATCACAAATTACAGTTGACTCTATCACTTGCTTTAATTCTAAAGATGGTGCCATAAATGTTTCCATGTCAGGAGGTCTTCCCCCATATCAATATCAATGGAATAGTACCACTGAAAATACACCTAATATTTCCGATCTAGTGCCTGGCGTCTATGAATGCACGGTGACTGATAACGAAGGCTGTCTTTTCTATTTAGAATCCACTTCACTCCTACAGCCTGATATCATTCTACTAGATAATATTGAAATAGAAAAAGCCATCATTGGTACTGACAATGGGAGTATTGAAGTTGCCCTTATTGGTGGTCGAGCACCTTTTGAGATCGTTTGGTTTAATGCAGAAAATATAGAGGTTGGTGAGGGTCCTGTTTTAGATAATATTTCCATCGGTAACTATGCTTTTAGAGCCACGGATGCTGGAGGCTGCATCTTTGAAAAAAGCAATATAGTAGTAGAGCTTACCAACGCCGTTTCAGAATCGAATTTAGTAAATCAATTTGATATCTATCCCATCCCCGCTAAGCAAGTATTGAACTTAGATCTATCCTTATCGACTACCGTTGATTTAGAACTAAAGATTTTCAATATATCTGGCCAACTTATTCATACAGAAGGTTGGGACCATGCGAATCAGCACTACCGTGTCCTAAACATTTCCAATATTCCCGCAGGTGTCTATTTTGCGACGCTCTGGTCTGACAACAAATTCTTTTCTAGAAGGAATTTCATTGTAGAATAGGCATGATCCGATGTATGTGATAAATACCCTGAAAGCTTGTCTAGCTGAATAGATAGAAAAACACAGGATGTTGAACCATCCTTGAAAAATTAGAAAATGATCTAATATGGCGTGACTTTTATGAAAAAACCATGACAAATTGCCAACAATAAGTATCCCGTTTTTAGCTCAAAGTCTAGAAGAACGGAGCAATCCAAACCTTTAAATTTCGGTTATTGCCTAATGATTGTACAGATTGATTTCCTAGTGAATGTCCTCTAAATAGTTTCAGAATATTAAAATTTTTATTTGGGCACATCCCTATTCCAGCAGAGCTGGGAATAGGGTCGGGCTCCTCCAGGCTCGCTAGTCAGCTCGGTACTGGTACGAAAAAGTACCAGCACTATCCAGCAGAGCTGGCTACCTTCCATATCCCTTGTGCGGAGGAAAATGGTTTCACTCCACTATAGTAAATGTTGTCCGCCGATTGGCCTGATGTTCTTCCTCTGTACAGTTATTACAACCGCAGTCAACTGCCAGTCGAGTCTCTCCATATCCAACCGCAGATAAACGATCTGCTCCAATTCCTTTTTTGATTAAATATTCAATTGCTGCTTGCGCTCTTTTTTGTGATAAGTTTTGATTGTATTGATCTTGACCTTGGCAATCAGTATGAGAATTTAGCTGAATTCTTACGCTTGGATTTTGATTAAGTGTACTGTACAGTGCATCAAGTGTAGGTTCTGCATCAGGTCTTATATCCCACTTATCCAGATCGTAGTAGATATTGTCCAATACAATTTCTTTATTCCTAAAGATTTTATCAAGTACGATTTCTACCTCAAATTCTTGAACTGGACTACTCGGAAGTTTACCGATGCCCTTACTGCTGAATCTATTACTATCGTTTAGATAACCATTCATTGACCCAAATAGATAATAATCAGTATTTTCGTCCATTTCTAGGGTGAAGAATCCATCCTTATCTACTGTAATTGTTTCTATTACATCTCCATTTACATTGATATCTACTTTAGCAAATGGTATTGGTTTCCTGCCGATAACCTTACTATTAGGATTTGTTGGATCTTTAAATATTTGCTCTACGACATAGCCATTAAGGATGAGTTTATAAACTATCTTCTTTGGCTTATCTGATATAGTGTCTAGCTTGACAACCTCTTTTGGTGGTAAAACTACTTTTGTGTATTTGTAAATATCATCTCCACCTGTACCACCTTCTCTGTTACTGCTAAAATAGCCATGACCTAAATCTGGCGCCTTAACCTCATTTTTATAATCTACCACCAGGGCAAAATCATCTGCAGAAGAATTAATGGGAGGAAGCATGTTCCGCGCAGGTGTCCATCTACTTCCATTCTGAATATAAGTCTTGAAAATATCAAGGCCGCCCATACCAGTATGACCATCACTCGCGAAGTAAAGGGTGTCCTGATCTACAAAAGGAAATTTTTCGTCTTTCTCTGTATTGATTGATCTATTGAGTAATTTAGGTTCTGTCCATCCATCGTTATTTCTAGTGGTGAGGTATATATCGTAGCCACCCCATCCATCTGGGTCATTCGAAGAAAAATATAGCGTATTGTCATCTTTTCCAAAGCTAGGGTGACCATAATTAATCATAGGCTTACTGAAGTTAAGCATTTTCGGCCTGCTCCATTTGCCATTTTCTATAGAGCTAGACATTAGCTTACAGTACTGGTCTTCTTTTTCTGGTGCGTGACATCGGCTAAAGATAATGGTACTATAATCGCTGTTAAACGATGCCGTTCCTTCATTCCCAGCACTGTTAATCACATCACTGTAAAGCATTGAAGAGAAGTCATCTTTGTTGAAGGTCCATAAATTAGAAAAACTATTGCCTGTCCAATTATAGATTTCCGCTTCAGCACCAGATGATCTATCTGTGGTAAACAAGATGGTTCCATCTTCGAGAATAATAGGTGCATAGTCCGCATTAGCAGAGTTGAGTCCAGCGTCAGTTACTTTAAAAGGATTAAGATTTTCGTTTTTTAGCCAATCTTGTACGATATCACAAGCGCTAATTTCCTTGCGATATTCGTACGGAGAGCCAATTTCGATGCCTAATTCTTTGAATGCAATTTTAGCTTCTGCATATCTACCTGCTCTCTTCAATGCATAAGCATAAGACTTAAGTGCATCTATGCCATAGCTGTTATCGTAAGCTGTCTTAAACCACTCGATGGATTCCTCGTTTTTATTCATTCGCTGATAAGACTCTCCCATTACAAAGGCTATTTTCCCCTTATTAACGATAGATTTTTCTTTCTTGTAATCTTCGGGAAGCATTTCTACAGCTACAGCGAACTGCTTTCTCTCAAAGGCAGTCATACCATCATTTATTTTTTGCGTATAGCTACAAGAAAAGTATAGGAGAAAAGTGGTGTAAAGAAGAGCGTTCTTCATGATTTAGGAGTAATTATTTATATTAAATAACGCTGATGTAAAAAGTTATGTTGCAGGAGTAAATATAGCTATCAAAAGATATAAATTACCTTAAATAGTTAAGGTACAGCACACTGATATTATGACAACTATTGATCATGCGAACTATTGCTCGTATATTGGACATCAATGGCAGCAGATGGGGTATATACAGATATAGAGGGACAACGGATAAAGCTTACAAATTTAAGTAAAATATTGTATCCTGAAGCGAGTATTTCCAAAGCGCATATAATATCCTACTATCTGAGAGTTGCCCCTTTTATGCTTCCACACCTGACTGGTAGACCGCTGACATTAATCAGATATCCTGACGGAGTAGATAAGAAAACATTTTATACTAAAAATAAACCATCTTGGACGCCAAGTTGGATACCCTCAAGTACTTTAGCCTGGGACGAGAATAACACCTATCTCACTGCCAATGATTCCGCACATTTGGTTTGGCTGGCAAATTTGGCAGCTTTGGAAATCCATACCATGAATAGCACCATGGGTGCATTGTATTATCCAGATCAGTTTGTCATTGATCTAGATCCGCCTGATATGTGGGAATTTAGTTTAGTCCAAGAGTTTGCCATGAAAATTAATCTTTATTTGGAGGAGTATGGATACCATTCATTTGGAAAACTAAGTGGTGGTAAGGGAATACATCTAGTCGTTCCATTGATTCCAAATTACACTTTTGACCAAGTTTATGATAGCATTAGGGATATGATGAAAGTATTCATCAGCAAAAACAAAAAGTACACGACATTACACATGAGTAAAGAGAAGCGAAAAGATAAGATGCTGCTCGATATTTATAGAAACAAGCCTGGGAATACAACTGTAGCTCCATATTCTTTACGCGGTAGAAAAGATGCTCCCATTTCTATGCCTTTAACCTGGCCTGAGATAATGGATGCTAACTCTGCACAGCAATATACGCTCAATAAAGCGATTGAATACCTGGATGAAAATGGCGATGCGTGGGCAACTTTTAGAGCTAACGAAAGTGCGCTTCATAATAGCAAGAACAGACAAAATAAAAGCGAAAATTTAAAACTTTACAAGGAGAAGAGAGACTTCTCAATGACAACAGAACCACTTCCTATAGAAGAAGATACAAATACAAGTGTAAACGGAAAATTTGTTATCCATCTTCACGACGCTTCAAATCTGCACTATGACTTACGCTTAGGTATAGATGGGGTGCTCAAATCATGGGCCATTCCAAAAGGTCTCCCTATTAGAAATGATGTAAAGCGGCTTGCTGTGCAGACCGAAGATCATCCTGCAAAATATTTTGACTTTTCAGGTACTATACCAGAAAATGAATATGGTGGTGGAAATATGTGGATATTTGACACTGGAAAAATAGCATGGATAAAGCAAACTAAAAAGCACTATAGATTTTCGCTATACGGCAAAACCATTAGAGCTAAATTTAGTCTTTACAAAACTAAAGAGAAGAATTGGATCATAGAGCTCGATCAGGATAAGGTGACGACTATATTTGACGATGGCATAAAGCCTATGTTAGCAGATACTTATAAAGAATTACCGAAAAATAATTCAGCATACGTTTACGAGATAAAATGGGATGGAATTAGAGTAATGATATATATTGATGAAGAACAAATTAGAATTATAAGTAGATCAGGGAGAGATATTACTGATCAATTTCCAGAGTTACAAGGACTCAAATTTTGTAATGTTCAACACGGTATATTTGATGCGGAACTAGTTTGTCTAGATAGAGAGGGCAGACCAGTTTTTACAGACGTAATCTCTAGATTGCATAGAGTCGGTAATATAAAATCTGCTGTCAAATCCAAACCAGTTTATCTATACATCTTCGATTGTCTATATATTGATGGTAAGTTACTTACATCCCTCCCTTTAATAGACAGAAAAGCACTAATGAAGTCTGCAATAGAATTTGGAAATCTTATACGAGAAAGCGAATTATTTGAGGATGGACAACAGCTATTAGCGGCTGCAAAGGCGATGAACTTAGAAGGCATAATGGCCAAGAAGAAAAATGGAAAATACCATCCAGGTCAACGCAGCGATACTTGGAAGAAGATCAAATTCCGTCAAACAATAGAGTGCTACATTATTGGATATACTAAAGGTAATGGAGACAGATCAAGTCTTTTTGGTGCTTTGCATCTTGCCCAAATAGAAGATAGTAGCTATAATTATTTAGGAAAAGTTGGTACTGGTTTTGATCGGCAGAAAATGCAAGACATATTTGATCAAATTAAGTTGCTCAATGAAATTAAGAAGCCAATAAAGGAGTCTGTAGATGAGGAGCAAAATACAATTTGGATAGACCCAGTTTATACATGTTATATACAATTCGCTTCGTTCACGAATAAGGGTACTCTACGAGAACCTGTATTCATAAATATGTGGCTTGAGAAGTGAATTTTTATTGATTTTCGCAAGTGCTAACGTATTTAATTTTTCTTCTTTTCACTTCATTTATCCTTATCTTTCGACATTTATCTTACTCATCAAATTCTATTTATGCGCTCAGTTTGGAAAGGACACATTAGGTTTTCGCTGGTGACCATACCCGTACAGATCTTCAATGCTGTAGAAACAAAAGGTAATATCTCTTTCAAGCAACTACATGAGGAAGATAATGGAGCTATCGGCTATCGCAAATATTGTAAACTTTGCGATGAGGTAGTAAGCTCAAGTGAAATTGTGAAGGGCTTCGAATACGAACCTGATACATTTGCCGTCTTTTCCTCAGAAGAGCTAAAAAGTGTAAAGCTAAAATCTACGCGGGCTATCGATATTGAAGCATTCGTTGACCAGAGCGAAGTGCATCCAAGTAAAATAGAAAATGTCTACTATGTAGGTCCAGAAGGGGAGATAGCTACGAAGACCTTTTCATTGCTACGCCAAACATTATTAGAAACTGGCAAGGCAGGGATCGGTCGAATCATCCTCCGTGATCGAGAGGATGTGGTTATGCTTATACCACATGAGAATGCACTCATCATGTATAAATTAAGATTTCCCTACGAGTTACGGAAAATTTCGAAAGTGCCAGATACTGAAACACTTGAAAAACCAAACAAGGCGGAACTCAAATTAGCAAAACAATTAGTAGAGTCACTCACCACTACATTTGACAAAGTAGATTTTGAAGATCGATATCGTGATGCACTCATGGATTTGGTAGAACAAAAAATAGATGGCAAGGAAGTGGTTTCCCTGCAGGAAGGGGACATCGACAAACCAGTAGTAGATATAATGGATGCTCTCAAAAAATCTATAGAGGAATCCAAAAAGAAATCTGCCTAGTGCTAACCATATTGAGTTGGAACATACAGCAGGGAGGCGGCTCAAGAATAAGGGATATTCTAAATCTAATACGTAATCAGCGTGCGCAGATACTAGTTCTGTCAGAGTTTAGAAATAATAGAAATGGTGCACTTATCAGAGGCAAACTATTATCCATGGGATATCTTTTTCAGTTTGTAAGCCTTGCAGAATCGGATGTGAATTCTGTCTTGATCGCGAGTAAGTTACCATGTTCCTCAAAGCTTTTTATTAACCTAAAGATGGCCTTTAACCATACCGTTATCTGCGTTGAATTTGAAGCATTTAAGTGTTATGGGGTATATCTACCACATAAGAAAAAGCATCAGTTATTTGAGTTATTAAAAGCGGAAGTTACTTCTGAAAAGCCATCTATCATAATGGGAGATTTTAATACAGGTATAAATGGGGTAGATCAGAAGGGAAATAGCTTTTGGTATACCGCAGAATTAAAGAGACTTGAAAAAGCTAATATGAGAGATGCATTTAGATATATTCATGGAGATGCAGAGACTTATTCTTGGTATTCTCATCAAGGTAATGGTTTCAGATATGACCATATTTATATACATCAAGATTTACTAGCAGTAGTTGAGGGATGTGAGTATATTCATGAGGCTAGAGTTCAAAAATGGAGCGATCACTCTCCTATGGTGCTTAATCTAAAATAAAAATAGCCATTGGTAGGGGTACTAATAACAAGAGGATTAAAACTTAATACATTGGATTAAATAATAATAAATTTGCTTTGCACAATCTGCGACAAATTCATTTGTAAAAAACCAGTTATTAGCATAACTTTGTGTCACTATAGATTACTAGAAAATAACACTACTTACCCCTTTTATCCCTCAATCATTCTTACGTTTACTAGATTGATCTACTATCGATTAATCAATTCGACCGCTTTTTTAGGTTGAATCAATCTCCCAATTTGTTTTACATCTTTTGTGGCTTGGCCGCTGTCGTTCAATATTTCAAAGGCTTCCTTTGTCGTTAAATCAGGATTGATTGACTTCATTATTCCTACAAGGCCAGCTACATAAGGTGTGGACATAGAAGTACCACTTAGTGCTCCATATGCATTATCAGGTAGGGTAGAGTGAATCTCTACACCAGGTGCCGAAACAGCCATTCCAATATCTTCGGTAGTATTCGAGAATGATGCTTTATTCAAATCTCTATCAACTGCTGCAACAGTGATGACACCTGGTGTATTAGCAGGTGCAAATTGACTAGCATTTATATTACTATTTCCTGCGGCGACTATTACAATTGCCCCTTTCATATTGCAGTAATTCACGGCATCGGTATATGCCTTTCTTGAAGTTTCATTTGTGCGACCTCCTAACGACATGGAAATAACATCTGCTCCAGCATCAGCTGCTTCTATCATTCCTGCGATAATTCCCTTTTGAGTTCCACCTCCAAATCCAGCCAATACTTTTACACTAGTAATCTCAACAAATTTTCCACTTGGAGCTAGACTAGCGATACCCTTCTTGTTATTTGTGACCGCTGCAGCTATACCCGCGCAGTGTGTACCATGCTTATTTCCGTCTTTATCGTGTTTCTTTTTTAAACTTTTATAGTTGCCTTTTATGTCTTCGTGATCCGCATCAACGCCTGTGTCGAGAATAGCAATTAAGGCTCTCTTTTGTGGTTCTATATTTTTAAGACTAGCGTGAAAAGACTCTAAATCTAACTTTTCTAATCCCCATTGCTGGCCAACCTCAGGATCGTTTACCCCTAGATTTTTTGAGGTGTGTTTTGATGTAGTTACAAGTTCGTCAGGAATATTTATCACTTCATTGAACTCAACATATTTTACTTCTGGAAGATTCAAAAGCTGTGCTGCAAGCGCTTCTATATCATACATATTGTCAGGTGCATCGACGATATAGTAGTTGTCCAAAGTCGTTTCTATATCATCTTCAGGATAAAAGGCTCTAAATATGGTCACCGAAGAAACACCCAATATTGAGCTAGCATCTAAACCCTCATGTAACTCTATTAAAAGTTCTCCATCTGAAGCAAGCGGCACTAATGGATTTTCTCTTTTATTATCCCATTTTACAAATACAATAGTAAATAATACTGTGAGTGATAAGCTGATCAATAGTGCAATGGGCCTTTCCTTAAAACTATTGGTAAGCAGGGATACTACACCTAAGAATATCAATTCTAAGATGAGCTTAGGACCTTTTATATCCATCGCAGTAGGCTGCAGAAGGAAACTTGCCACATAGCCAGCAATTGAAATATAAAAAAGCGGGACGATTAATTTCGTGATTGATCTTTCTGAATAATATTGCCAGAATATTAGTGCAATAGTTGTCATCAAAAAAAATACAGGATACATTTCGATCATCATCTTAAATTTAGCGAGTGATGCAATATGACTTAGCCTACTCATCAAATATAACGTAATAATACCATGATTAAGTCCTTTCGAAAAGATATTTTGAGTGTCCCTTGTCGTGTTAATAGCCAGGTTTATCGAAAATAACTAATTATGGAGCTTATGGCCTCCAACTAATATTTAGTTCTTATCGACAAGGTCAGGTTTTCCGCTTGTACTTCTTGGTACTACTCGGTAGACTATACTCACACATTGTCTGCTCAGCCGCAGCCTGCTGTCTTTGGTAGTCTACTATCCGTATTACCAGCGTCGTATCGCTTCTACCCGGTATATATCATAACATTTCTTAACTAAGTTTTTTTATTAGTTTGATGAGCATCTTACTACACTTTGCTAATTGAGATTTAGTTATAAATTCATTTGCTCTATGTGCTTGTGCAATATCCCCAGGCCCACAAATCACAGTCTGAAAACCCGCTTCAGCGTACTGTCCAGCCTCAGCTGCATAAGCAACAGTACCAAGATTTTTATTATCCAACAATGAACAAATAAACGGTACGACATCCGCATTATCTGGACAATCAAGCGCTGGGACATCATTTTGAATTTGATTTGTGGTAATCTGAAAATCAGAAAATTTTTGAAAATTAGCTTGTATCAATTCTTGGCTGTATGCTTCAAATTCCCTCAAAATTGTTTGAGCTTTATTCTTAGGTATTACACGAACATCCCATTGGAAAGCTGCATGATCTGATATTACATTTGGAGCAATTCCACTCTGATGTAATATACCACAATGTATAGTTGTATGTGCTGGACTAAACCTATGGTCAATGTGTCCTTCTTGTATAAGTATGTCCATCTTATTATCTAGCCACACTAGTAGTTTAGCTGCTTCATGTATGGCGCTAACTTCCGATCTTATTCTGCTGCTATGGCCTGCAGATCCATTAACAGTCGTCTCATAAACACATATTCCTTTTTGACCAGTTATAAGTTGCATCATACTCGGCTCCCCGATCAATGCATATTTAGGTGTCTCAGAATAATAGCTATTAATATCGGCGGCTAGAGCTGGGCCGGCTAAGCACCCAATCTCTTCATCATAGCTAAAGGCAAAGTAAATTGGCTTTTGTAAATCGGCTTTTATCATTGTTGGCAGTGCTGCTAAACAGCATGCGATAAACCCTTTCATATCACATGAGCCTCTAGCATATAAATTATCATCTCCAATGTCTGTAAGCTCAAAAGGATCTGTATTCCAAGCTTGCCCATCCACAGGTACAACATCCATATGGCCTGATAGAATAATTCCGCCATCGACAGCTGGGCCTATTCTACAGTGGATCGAGCGCTTGTCTCCGTCGATATGCACAACATTTTTAAAAGCAATATTATGGTCAGATAAGTATGTCTCTATCCAGCTAGCAATAGCAGTATTACTTTCCCCTCCAAGTATAGAAAAGGAGACTAATGCACTTAATATTTCTTCGACACTCATAATAATAGCTAATGCAATACTTGCGTTTATCGCCATTAGCTTAAAACATACTTCTCTAATCTTATTCGACTCGATAAAAATAGACGATCTTATAAGTTAATGGTGGTTAAAGATACTAATAAAGGGACAAATTCTATACGAAGAGTAAATCTGCAATTTGTGAAATGAGCTAGCGCTGCGGCGTAGTGAGGCCGCTAGGCCGAAGACCAAAGATAGACGACGAAAGGAGTCTAGCTAGGGCCGAGTGAATAACGAGCTACATAGCATAGCGGCCACTGGCTAGTTTTTTTGGAGTAATTTTTTTTACTCTAGAAAAACTAGCCAGTGGAAGCTCCCACATGAAAATTATCGATAAATTAAATAGTGTTTTCGGAAAATAAATTGTACAATATATTGACTGGAGGGTAAAAGGATTTGATTGGCTATTGATTGGCTTCTAGGAAACCTTGGAATAACCACTCTGCGATTGCTTGACGATTCTTCGGATCTAGAAAACGCTTTTGATCATGTGCATTTTTTAGGTTGCCCATTTCAATATAGACATTGTTCGATTTGGTCTCTCTCAACATATGCAGATTTCGTTCCGAAACGGTACCTTTGTAGACTCGGCCTGGCTGATGCAATGCATATTTATTAGTGATCGTATTGTGTAACGATTGAGCGAGCTTTTCACCTCCAACACTACCTGGGTAATGGTAGAAAAATAAATCCGTTTGTGCTGCTTTACTTCTACTATCGATGTGAATAGCCACCAGAAACTGATCGGAAACGCCTTGCTTACGATGTTTGTCATAAAGTGCATTGACTACTGCAGCTCGATGTCTCAAACGTGCGATCTGTTTTGCAGGCATGGTTGTCTTGGATCCCCAATATCGCTCATCGCCGTCGCATTCTAAAAATTTAGTATCTCTGATTCCATCATTGTCATCTCTGGTCACCATATATGCGGTAGCACCATACTGGAGCAGTAATCTCGCCAAACGAAGCGTAACATCATAGGCATACTCATCCTCGCATATATTCCTACCATTGTTAGATCCAATAGCTCCGGGGTCTGGCCCGCCGTGACCACCTACGAGATAAAATACTTTTCCTGACAGAGCAGAACTAATTAAAGGCACGTCTTCATAGTCGCTGCCAAAGATGGCAAACTTACGGCCTGATGAGGTACCAGTTTCAACACCGTTACTTCCCTTACTAGCAAACTTAACATTGATCGGATTCTTTTTGCTGGCTGCTTTTGACTTTGCTATAACTACGTCTTCGTCTAAGAGCATTTTAGTGCCTAAACAATTCAGTTCGTGATAGGGAACCCACACGATCTTACTGTTGATAATATCCTGTTTTCGCAATCCCTCCTTTTGCAGCACTTCATTGTAAATTTTAATTCTGTTGGCTTTTTCCCAATTGTCGACTCCTATACTAGAACGAATACTCTTGCTATCGTAGGTGTAAATATATACAGGGATAAAGTAGTTTTCACCCGCAGAGATTTTTCCTTTTTTTGTGAGATTGTTAATCCTGATAAATTGACTGAGATTACATTCATGTCCGTCAAGATGATAACGCTGTAATAAACGATGCGCAGAATCCCCATTCTGTGCTTGTACACGGTGAAAATATGGGATAGACGCCATACCAATGGTCGGCAATACAATGCACAGTAGTGTGCTGAGAATAAAAATACGTGAACTCATCTGCTAAACAAGTGATTATCAATATATGGCGTAAATATATTAAAATTAACTGTAATATATTATTCTTTATTTCTAACAATTCTAATAACCAATAAAAAAATTCTATGTTTCTATGACTTGACAGCAACTTTCTTGAAAAAATAGAGTCTTATAGGATAGATGTATTGGTTATTAATGGTTTAAAATAGCTCTTAACGATAATATTTATCACGTCTAAACTTGGTTGCTTATATTTATGCCGAGGGTTATATAATTATATAAATGTAAAATTAAAAAAAATGGGATTATTCGATTTTATCAAAAATGAATTTGTTGACGTTATTGATTGGGTGGAGCAAGATAGCGAGACCATTTTATGGAAATTTCCTGATGCAGATAAAAATATAAAGTATGGTGCTCAGCTCACCGTTCGTGAATCGCAGACAGCGGTGTTTTTGGATGAGGGTAGGGTTGCGGATGTGTTTGAGCCTGGTAGATTCGAATTGATAACACAGAACATTCCCGTTACTACCACTATGAGAAATTGGGATAAAGGATTTAAGTCACCCTTTCTTGCAGATGTGTATTTTGTGAGTCTAAAAACGTTTACGAATCTCCGCTGGGGTACTCCGAATCCGATCTTAATGCGTGACCCAGAGTTTAAGCAAGTCCGTATAAAGGCACACGGGACTTACTTCATAAGAGTCAAAAATGTGCAGCAATTTATGCTCTCTTACGCAGGAACAAAGAACGCAGTAAAAGTATCTGACTTAGAGGAGTCATTGAGAAATATAGTATCCCAGCATTTTGCAGAGGCTCTCGCGGAAGCAAAGATATCTGTCTTGGATATGGCCGCGAACTATACCGAGTTAGGTGAAAAAATAGTACCAATATTGCAGAAAGAATTTGATCCATTTGGTTTAGAACTGGTAACATTTCAGATTGCTAGTACTACGCTGCCACAAGAAGTTCTTGACTTTTATGATAAGATGACTAATATGAATATGGTGAGCAATATGCAGAAATTTCAGCAATTCCAACAGGCTAATGCAATCGAAAAAGCTGCCGATAATCCAGGTGGAGGAGCAGGCGAAGGCATTGGTATGGGTATGGGAATGGGTATGGCTAATATGATGATGAATCAGCAGAATCAGAATATGCCTAAGCAATCCGAGAAAGCGCAGACTAAGGAAGAAATTATGGATACGCTGAAAGAGCTAGGTAAACTTCTGAAAGGCGGAATATTGACTCAGAAAGAATTCGATGCAAAGAAAAAAGAGTTACTTGCAAGACTATAACATTTATATAATTCATTTTGAATTAAGGGCGATATGCAAGAGTACTATGAAGGTGGCCATGTAGAAAATGCGATGCATTTGCCATGCCCTTCCTGTGGTAATCAACTTCAGTATAAGGCAGAGAACAAACAGGTTTCCTGTTTTCATTGTGGTTACGGGGAAGAGATTAATTCTGCTAATGATAAGGTAGTAGAAACCGCCCTCGGTGATGACCTCAAAGGAGCTAAAAATTTTGTGGCTCAGGATGTCGGAAAGAAGGTTTTTGATTGCGGAAATTGCGCAGCAAAGTTTATGGTGGAAAGCGATAAGCTGCGTATAACTTGTGGATTTTGTGGGTCAGACAACGTTAATATTGATGCATTTGAACATCAGTATATAAAGCCTGTCGGGATCATACCTTTTTACGTTTCTAAGGAGGAGGCCAATTCTAAATTTACACGTTGGATAAATCAAGGTGCTTTTCATCCAAGAAAATTAAAAAAATTAAGTAGAGTAGAAGGTCTGCATGGAATGTACATACCGTTTTGGACCTATGATGCAAAAACGGAGTCCTCATGGAGTGGAGATGCTGGATATCATACCCATACCAATGTGCCTATGCCTACAGCAAACGGTAATATACGAAATCAGTCGGTTCCAAAAATAAGATGGCAGCGCAAATCAGGCAACTTAAATCATTTTTTTGATGATGTCCTTGTAGTTGCATCTGGAAAAATTGAACAGAATGAAGTTAATAAAATGCCTTTTTTATTAGAAGAAGTTGTGAATTATGATCCTAAACTTATTATGGGCTGGGAGTCAGAGATCTATCAGATAGAACTGGATAAGGGTTATGGCATAGCGGAGCAGTTGATGGATCATCGCCTGCGTAATATGTGCTCTGCTCAGCTAGGTGGTGATACTCAGCGTAACTTACATGTATCAAGTAATAAACGAGCACAAACGTACAAGCATATTGTACTTCCTTTTTGGATATGCTCTTATACATATCAGAATAAAATTTATAGATTCTTGATAAATGGTCAAACCGGGAGAGTTTACGGTCAAAAGCCTACTAGTTGGATAAAAGTTGGACTATTAATTTTGCTGGTGGTAATGATATTTGTAGGTATATGGTATCTTCGCGAAAGTGGAATTTTCAGAAGATAATACTATAAGCACGCATGATTCAAGTTTTTGTTACGGGAGGGACTTTCGATAAAGAGTATAACTTTATTACGGGTGAGCTCTACTTCAAAGAGACTCATCTAAATGATATGTTCGAAAGAGGACGTTGTACGCTGGATATATCTGTACGTACATTAATGATGGTCGATAGTCTAGAAATGTCAGATGAAGATCGCGCGATGATAGCCCACAACTGTCTAAAATCTAAATTTGATAAAATTATAGTTACGCACGGTACTGATACAATGGCTTTAACAGCCGAAAAATTAGTTAGCTACAAGATCAAGGGTAAAACAATAGTACTTACTGGTGCTATGATTCCATATGCATTCGGTACTTCCTCTGATGGTTTTTTCAATTTAGGTTCTTCACTTGCATTTGTTCAGATGCTAGGACCAGGTATTTACGTATGTATGAATGGAAGGTACTTTGATTGGGATAGAGTAAAAAAGAATAAAAAGACAGGTTTTTTCGAAGAAAAAGCAGCACAATGATCAATTATATAGGACTATTATTCGAAGTAATATTCTTGATTGCTGGTATATACTTGTACCTTTTCTCAAGAGGGATAATAAAAACGGATGAGAGTAAATCATTTTTAATGGAGAATAAAAATCTCGTGCGATTTGGTTCGCTAGCATTGATTGCTATCATGCTCATTAATATAATCTTACATATCAAGGATATTGCAGCATGAGCTTCAGGTTATTGTAACGTGTGCGATATATTTTCCTTAATTAGAACTTAATTTATATGGATTAAGTACCATATTTATTAGCTTTGTTTAACACTAACAAATCGATCAAATTTCTATGAGATTAATACTTTTGCTTTGCTTTTTTGGTTGTTTGCTGACTACAGGAGATGTTATAGGACAGAATAAGTCAAACTTCTATGATAATGATCGTGTTGCAGAATTGTATCTTACATTTAAAAACAGCGACTGGGCTACAGAACTTGATTCTCTGAGACTCTATGGAAACGATTTGCTTCTAGCAAGCGCTAAGATTGATGGCAAAGAATATAAAAACGTCGGTGTAAGATATAGAGGTACAAAATCTTTCAAAACAGGCTCTAACAGAAATGCGCTACACATAAAACTTAATTTTATAGATCGTGGTCAAAATCACCAAGGTTACAAAACAGTAAAGCTGTCCAATGCACTTCGGGATCCAAGCATGGTACGGGAGGTACTAGGTTATGAGATTGCGCGAAAATACATGCCTGCACCGCAAGCCAACTATGTAAAAGTATATGTCAATAATAAGTATTACGGGTTATTTGTTAACGTAGAAAGTGTAAGCGATCAATTTCTAGTTAAAAATTTCGGATCCAGCGATAACACTTTTTTTGAGTGCAACCCAAAATTAGATAAAGAATCAAGTGCTGGATGCAAAAAAAATATCTACTCCAATCTTGAATATGAGAAAGATGTTGATTGTTATTTTCCCAATTACGAACTCAAGTCCGCTTATGGCTGGGATGATCTTATTAAGCTTACAAGAATACTTAATGAATCACCTGAGAAAATCAGCGATGTACTAAATGTTGATCGTGCTTTATGGATGCTAGCATTCAATAATGTACTTGTTAACCTTAGTAGTTATAGTGGAGACAATTCTCAAAACTATTATTTATATAAAGATAAGGATGGTCAGTTTAATCCTATTATTTGGGATCTTAACTTAGCTTTTGGATCATATAAAAATGTTGGCGGGGGTTCTGACCTTGACCTTGCAGGACTACAAAAGCTCGATCCTTTATTACATGAAAAAAATCCAGCAAAACCATTGATCTCAAAGTTAATGGCTAATGCTGATTACAAGAAAATATACGTGTCTCATGTCAGAACAATCTTGAATGAAAACTTTCGTAAAGGCCAGTACCTAGAAAGGGCAAAAGAGCTGCAGCGGCTAATAAATGTGCCATTATACGAGGATAAAAATAGATATTACGAAAGTAGTGATTATGAGAAGAGTTTAACATCTACTGTAGGTAAAAGAAGTAAGATTCCTGGTATATCAGAGTTAATGGAAGCACGCGCATCATTTCTTAAAAAACATCCTGAGTTGGCAATTCTGCCAGTTAATGTAAGTGAGGTTACTGTTGAAAGTAGAGCGGATATGGGAAAAACAATAGACGATTTTAAGATTACCGCTCGCGTTGAGAAGTTTGCCAAGAAAGTAAAGATCATGTATAGATTTAGTGCTGATATGCCTTATAAGGCAATGGATATGTTGGATGATGGAAAACATAATGACAGCAAAGCTAGTGATGATATATTCGGAGCGATCATTGAGCCTGACAATGGTCAAAGAGAACTTCAGTATTATATAGTAGCGGAAAATAAAGGGACAATAACTTTTTCTCCATCTACGTATATGTTTGAGGCTTACACATCATCACTCGATGATCTTAATAATTAAACCTTACATGGATTTTTTCTTTCGCTCAAAATGTACTTTCATATCACTCTTAGTATTACTTTTTGGAAGTGTGCTACTTTACTCACCTGACTTAGCGGCCCAAGATTTCTATGATCTTTACAGCGTAAAAGAAATTAGACTTGAATTTGAGCAGCAAAATTGGGCAGAAATTCTTGAAAATCTCAAAAACAAAGGAACCAAGAAACGTGTTACCGCAAAACTAAAACTTAACGGGATTACCTATGATAGTGTAGGAGTGAGATATAAAGGCAACAGTTCATTTTTTAGTGTTAAGAACGCCGGTCACTCTAAATTACCTTTCAATATAAAGCTAAATCATAAAATAAAAGGGCAAAAAATACCAGGCAAGTACAACACGATCAAGCTTTCGAATGTATTCAGAGATCCAAGTTTTATAAGGGAAACTCTCGCCTATGAAGTAGCTAGAGCCTACATGCCTGCTTCCAAATGTAACTATGCCCGTCTATATGTGAATGATAAATACATGGGTTTATACAACAGCGTAGAGTCTGTTGATAAGGCTTTCTTAAATCAGCACTTTGGCTCTCATAAAGGGGAATTAATCAAGTGCGATCCACTAGATATTAAGCAAGCTATTAATAGAAATGATCGCTCAAATAGCTGCCGTCCAGGAGATTTTGCGTCTTTAATGTATCAAGGTAAAGACTCCCTCTGTTATCAGAATAATTATGAATTAAAGAGTGATAATTCTTGGGCTCCATTAATTTCCTTGACGGATAAGCTTAATAATAAAACTGATGAGGTAGATGAAATTTTAGACATTGATCAGTGCCTTTGGATGCTTGCCTTCAACAATGTATTGGTCAACTTAGATAGCTACTCTGGTAAGCTTTCACATAACTATTATTTATATCAAGATACCTTGGGCGTTTTCCATCCTATCATGTGGGATATGAATATGGCTTTCGGAGGATTTCGATACAGTGGAGAGTCTAATACGAAGATGTCGAATGAGGAAATGATAGACATGAGTCTATTTACGCATTATAAAAATGAGAAACGTCCATTGATAAGTAAACTTCTCTCCAACGATCTGTATCGTAAAATGTACGTCGCACATATAAAGACTATGGTCCAAGAGCAGTTCGCAAATGGAAATTATAAAACGCGCGCCCAGCAAATACAAAGTAGTATAGATCACTACGTAAAATCTGATGAGCAAAAATTATATAAATACGAGGATTTTAAAGCAAACTTAAATCAAACTGTGCCTCTCGGAAAGCAAAGTATTATAGGAATAACGGAGCTGATGGAGGGACGATCAAAAAAATTACTGGAGCATCCATTGATGAATAAAGAGGATCCTGAGATTAGTATGGTTCTTCATAAAACGGCATCGGATAGTACGATAATAGTAAAAGCAAGATGTGTCAAAACAGAAAAAGTATTTTTATTTTATAAGCTACACGCTGCAGGACGGACTTTTAAAATCCAGATGAAGGATGATGGCCAGCAAGGTGATCATACTGCAGACGACTCAATATATGCTATAGAGTTGGATAAAGACCTCATCAAAAGTTACTTCATCGTAGCAGAGTCTGATAAGACGGCTACAGTAAATCCTGCAAAAGGCAGCTTTGCGATGTGTAAGATAGAGTAGAGAATACTTAATCCCAGTTTATCCCTTTATTGGTAAATTTCAAGCTATACTCTTTACAGCTGGGGCATTTATATTTTGCTTTCATTATGTGTACACCTTCCCATTCCACAATAGCTAAGTTTACATCAGGATCTACGTTCGTAGAAAGAGATTCATCGTTATGATAAAACTGAATAGGTGTTTTATGAATCTTACAAATAGGATTCTCTTGACTCATATCCGCCAATTGTAGCTTGTCACACGTCTCACAAAAAGCAGGCATCATAGAGCCTCTCGTAAAGTCGAATCCATAGCCAATACTAAGGTTGTCTTGTTTGTAGTTGCAGTTTTTGCAAAAAGATTTTATCATTTCACCCATCTGTAGAATTGATTTTGTATATTAAGAGTCATTTATGTTTGTAGATATAAACTTATAAATATATGTTGAATATATTGCACTACAATTTGAAAAATACCTGTATATTATCAATATTAAGATAGTGAAGAATTTATTCTAATTATCTTTTGAACAAAAATCTATAAACTTTGGGTAGACTTTCGCCTTGTATCGTTGTCTTTATTAGTACATTTTGCTTTTTTCTGATTATTCCATTAGAGATGACATTTGCTCAAATGGTTGAAATATGCGATAATGGAATTGATGATGACAATGATGGCCTCATAGATCTCAATGATGATGACTGTATATGTCCTATTGAGTTACCGATATCCTTAATACCAAATCCATCCTTTGAAGAAATGGACTGCTGTCCTTCGTCGGAGAGCCAATTAAACTGCGCCGTTTCATGGCAGCAAGCAAGTGCGGCTACTACGGATTATATGCATACTTGTAATAACTTCATCTCTCATCCACTTTTCAGCGGTTCAGTACCGCTACCTATGCCAGATGGAGAAGGCTGTATCGGATTTAGAAATGGTAAACCATCTAGCCCAAATTTTAAGGAATACACTGGTACATGCTTGATCGAACCATTAGAAAGTGGAACATTTTATACATTAAATATGTGGGTGGGGTTTATGAATAGTCAGAGTTCTCCAGCCTTTGAGTTGACTATTTTTGGTGCAGAAGATTGTGTTAATGGAACTTTACCGTTTGGTGGTAACAATCCAAATATAGGTTGTCCGCTTAACGTAGATGGTTACGAGCAACTAGGTTCAATTATGGTGTCTGGTCAAAATGAATGGGTAAACATCGAAGTTAGTTTTCGACCTAGTCGCGAAATGGATGTTATAGTTATCGGCGCCAACTGTACACCTAATCCAAATAATCACTATTACTTTTTTGATAATCTTGTTCTACAAAAAACGGTAGAGTTTGGTGAGCAACCTGAAATAATAGGTCATCCGTGTATGAATAATGTTGAACTCGTTTTGCCGCTTTTAGATGGTGAAACTTATCAATGGTACAAAGATGGTATTGCAATACCAAATGCAATTTCTGCTAATTTTGAAATTCCTGAAGAGCAGATAGATGTCGCTGATTTCCAATTAATGGTTACAACTGATGCAGTGTGTAAATTATCTGCACCGTATACTTTCGAAATTCCTACTTTTGAAACTATGCGTTCAATTACTATTTGTGACAACGAACCAATTCAGCTTAACGACCAATCAGTAATACAAGAGGGGGAATACTCTGAACTTTTAGTGTCTTCTCAGGGATGCGATAGTACTGTCATTACTGAAGTATCAATAAATCTTAGCTATGACGTCTTCTTCTCCGATACTATATGCGCAAAAGAGCAATACATGCTCGGCGAGCAAATACTTGAATTACCAGGCATCTATACTGAATTTTTCCAAACGGTACAAGATTGCGATAGTATAGTAACTGTCGAATTGACTGTACTTCCATCACTTGTCAGTGTTGATGCTCAAGGGGATAAAACTATCCGATTAGGGCAACAGACACCTATCCAAGGTGTAGTTTCCGATCTGTCATTACTTGAGGTTCTAGAATGGAGTAGTTCTGATAGCCATACGGCTATTTGCGACTCTTGTTTATATCAGCTCGTTAGTCCAAAGACTACGACTACATATACCCTAAAAGGGATTGATATAAGAGGCTGCGACGTATCTGACAATGTAGTTATAAAGGTAGATCAATATTATGAAGCCTATATTCCGAATGCATTTTCCCCTAATGGTGATGGCGTGAATGACTACTTCTATATACATGGTACTACAAATATTGCACAGATTAATCTATTTGAGATTTACGATCGTTGGGGTACTCAGGTCTACAAGGATGTGAACTTACTCCCAAATGATGAGGTAAATGGATGGGACGGATTCTTTAGAGGAGAAGGTGCCAACTTAGGTATATACACATACTATGCTGAAATTGAATTTGCTGACGGACAAATCGAGGCTTTTAAAGGAGATTTTGTGCTATTAAGATAAATTGTGCTTACTTTTGACCATATAGTAAATATTACACAAACAAGTCAATGTACGCGCTAAAACAAGCTCATATTCTTTTCTATTTCTTTATCTTTCTTGGATTCAGTCAAGCTCAAGAGGTTCCGAATTTCATAGCCAAAGATATAAATGGGGTTGAACATAATCTATACGATTATCTAGCAGATGATAAGGTAGTAATTGTTGATGTTTTTGCTACTTGGTGTTCTACTTGTTGGAATGCACATAAATCAGAAAAAATTTCTACCCTATATAGTACCTATGGACCCAATGGCACCGATCAATTGGTTGTACTTTATATCGAGGGAGATATTGCTACCTCTGATGCAAATTTAAGAGGGGACGATACATTTGGAGATTGGGTTACAGGAATTCCTTTTCCAATATTTAATCCCTCCTCACTGGAGGATGAATTTTTGGAGGTATTTGCTGAAAAAGGATTCCCTACTACCAATGTTATATGCCCAAATTCAAGAGAAATTATTGCGGATATATATCAAGATGATTTTAGGGAAATAATCAATGTCCTTCAGCAATGTGGAACTATTTCTAATGTTACTGATCTGCAAATTAAGGGGAAGGACACAAGAGAGCAGCGTGTATGTGACGTGGTACCCATTAATGTTGAAATTATTAATAGCGGTACCGAACGAATTAATTATTTTGAACTACAATCATCAAGCTCGAATGGAACTATCTTACATAACCATGTCTGTGATGTTACTATGGAGCCAGGCGATATTTTAAATGTTTATCTTGGTGATTATAAACTTGAAGATAGTCTAGAAAACCAAGAAATAGATATAATATTGAATTTTATAGATGATGAAGTTCCGAACAATAATTTTCAAAAAATTTATTACCAAAGTGCGTTCAGTATTCAAAATAAGGTAACTATACTTATGGAAGCTGACTTTTGGGTTTATAATGATAATACCCGCTGGTGGGTTGAAAATAGTAGTGGTGATATTGTAATACCGATAAAATATCTTGAGCCCTACCAAAAAATAGAGGAGTCATTTTATTTGGATGAAAATGACTGTTATAGATTTATAATTGCTGAAGACTATGGCGATGGTATGTTGCTAGGATCAGTTCAGTTACTATCTGAGAATGGTATTGTCTTATATGACGATACAAATTTTAGTCATAGAGGAGAAGCAAGTTTCGAATACACGGGCTCACTTTCAACAGCGACATCAGCATCATTGCAGGTTGTAAGGCATACCTTAACTGTCACACCCAATATTATTACCGATGAGCTCAGAGCAGAGATAAATGTTCCACTAGCTGAAAATTTTGAAATGAGTATTTATAATATTCATGGTGCGGAAGTTCATCGTCAATCGTTGAAACTAAATCAAGGAACCAATGAGTGGAATTTTTCTACAAGCGCGTTGTCGAGTGGCACTTATCTGTTACAAATACAAACGATGTCTGGTCCAGTAACAGAAAAATTCATCAAAGTGTAGCAAATTAAATTTTGCTTTAACTTTTTTTAATAACTTAGATCATCATTTGATTCTCTATCTACGGGTCTTAACTTTCGTTGTGGTGTCCTTTTGGTAGCCACCCTTTTTGAAGTCTTATTCTGGTTTGCTGACGAATCGGATTTCTCAACGACACTTTGACGTGTGGATTGTTTTTTAGGATCTGACTTCTTTCCAGATGCAGTTGTTTTCTTTACACTTGGCTTACGCGTACCTTTTCTGCTCACACTCTTTGTTCCCTTTTTTTTTACAGCTTCATTATTATCAGTCTGTTTATTACTTCTAGGCTGCTTACCTCTCGAGCTGCGACTTGCAGCTCTCTTTGGTTTTTTCTCTCCATCCTCAATAGCTTTCTCTACAAATTTTGCAGCTTCCGTTTCAGGCTTTTCATCAGTGGATTTATTAGTGGACCTAGAAGCGTTGGATTTTTTATTACGAGATGAACTTGATTTAGAGGCAGAGGATCTTTTGTGGCTATTACTTCGCTTCGGCCCGAGGCTGAAACTATCTTCTTCGTTTATTTCTACAAAATGATCTGCTTCATCTATTAGTATCTGTGCCGTAGTTGCTTTTACTGCTGCTATTTCTATTCTTACGCCTTCTCCTTTGAGGTGTCTTACTAATTCTACATAATCAGAATCACCAGATAGGATAATGATAGTATCTACTTTCCGGGCGATCTGCGTTGCACTTATTGATAGAGGAATATCGGCAGATTTATGACAAGGTACTACCGACCCCATATAGTTAGCTAACAAGCGATCAGCCAGCTTACTACTGATTTGATTGCCTTCCCTAAAATAAATTAACCTACTAAGACCTCTACCTCTCAATAGTTTGGGTATTAGATTGTCAAAGTTTATCATGCAATTATCATCTCCAGTCATACTGTGAAGTGATCTTTCTATATTGTTTCCATCGATCAGGATGGCTACAGATTGTATTATATTTACTATTGGTATATTTATTTCAGACATTAAATTATTCTTTTATAAGTTAAACGTGTTTGGTAGACCATAAGTTATTGATATTCTGAGCGATACTGTATCCACCTGTCCAAGCTGCTTGAAAATTGAAACCACCCGTCACCGCATCTATATTGAGCATCTCTCCAGCTAGAAAGAGATTTTGTATCAATCTACTCTCAAAAGATAATGGATCAATCTCTGCTGTATCTATGCCACCTGCGGTGACAAATTCTTCCTTAAAGGTACTTTTTTTAGTTACATCAAATCTTGCCGCACATAGTTGCGCTACAAGTTTAAGGATATTCTTTTCATTCAGATCTCGATAGCGCATATGCTCTTGGAGACTAGCTGCGATACAAAGTCTTTCCCATAGACGGCCAGGGATATTAAACTGTGCATTTTTGTGTACTAGCTTAGCACCTATTTCATTTATCATTTCCAGCAAGCATTTTTGGACAACCTTCTGCTTTAGTCCAGTCCAGTTTACTTCTATCTCGAATTTATAATTTTTATCCGCTAAGATCCTAGCACCAAATGCAGAAAGCTTTAATATCGCTGGTCCACTTTTCCCCCAATGGGTTATCAATAGGGGGCCATTGGTGCTTACCTTTTCACCACTAATGTGAACCTGCGCTGCAGGCACGGATAGCCCCTGCAATCCAGAAACGCGCTTATCCTCTATATGAAATGTAAATAAAGAGGGGACGGGAGGTATCACTGTATGACCCATGCCAGCAAGTAATTTCCACATGCGCGCATTACTTCCAGTGGCCAAAACCAACTTGTCACAAGTGTAAGTAGATCCAGCTTTAGTTAAAAGAGTAAAAACCTCAGCCGTTGTTCTATTAATATCGACTACATCTACAGAATGAACAACTTCTATAGAACTAGCTATATTCTCTTGCAGGCAGTCCAAGATAGCTTGGGATGTATTGCTCACAGGAAACATGCGACCATCAGACTCTGTCTTGGTAGCTACACCTCTATCACCAAACCATTTGACGGTATCCTCACAACTGAAGTGCTCAAAAGATTTTTTGAGAAATTTTTGGCCACGTGGGTAGTTCTTGACGAGTCTACTATTCTGAAAACAAGCATGCGTTACATTACATCTACCACCACCAGAGACCCGAACTTTCGCCAAACTTTCACGTCCTTTTTCCAACAACAGTACCCGTCTGCTATCGGCTACTCTCAAGTTAGCTGCACAGAAGTATCCTGCTGCACCACCGCCCACTATGATGAGATCATAGTGCATCATTTCTTATTCATAGCGCCAAACTGCTTCATCATATTGCCCATGCCTTTGCCCGTAGACAACTTGTGCATCATCTTTCGCATTTGCTCAAACTGCTTAACAAAAGCATTAATTTCATGAATACTATGTCCACAGCCACCAGCTATCCTTTTCTTGCGATTCATATTGAGGGCATCCGGATTACCACGCTCATGCGGAGTCATAGAGTGTATTATAGATTCCACTTTGGAGAAAGCCCCATCGTCTATATCTACATCTTTCAGTGCTTTGCTCATCCCAGGTATCATACCCATCAGGGACTTCATATCACCCATTTTCTTGATCTGATTGAGTTGCCCAAGAAAGTCATTAAAGTCAAACTTATTCTTCTTAAATTTTTGCTCCAGACGCTTCGCCTCCTTCTCATCAAAGTTCTCTTGCGCCTTTTCTACGAACGAGACTATATCTCCCATTCCTAGTATTCGCTGCGCCATTCTATCAGGATGAAACACATCCAGTGTGTCCATCTTTTCCCCCATACTGACAAATTTGATCGGCTTGCCTACCGTGTATTTTACTGATAGCGCAGCACCACCACGCGTATCCCCATCCATTTTAGTCACTACGACACCATCATAATTGATGCGCTCGTTAAACGCCTTTGCCGTATTCACCGCATCCTGACCGGTCATCGCGTCCACGACAAACAAAGTCTCATTAGGCGTAATCGCATTTTTTACATTTTCGATTTCCGCCATCATCTCCTCATCCACACTCAGTCGACCAGCCGTATCCACAATCACTACATCGAAGCCGTGCACCTTAGCATGCGCGATGGCATCTGCAGCAATCTTCACAGGATCTTTACTATCAATATCTTTGAATACTTGCGCACCCACTTGCTCTGCCAGCACACTCAGTTGATCTATCGCCGCAGGACGGTACACATCACAGGCAACGAGTAGGGGAGTCATTTTACGCTTTTCCTTTAGATGCAGTGCCAGTTTTCCACAGAAGGTCGTCTTACCCGACCCTTGCAGACCAGCGACGAGCACCACACCAGGATTTCCCTTTACGTTGATCCCGACCGATTGACCACCCATCAGCTTCACCATCTCATCCATGACGATCTTCACCATCATTTCGCCTGGCTTCACCTCCTTTAGTATATTACGCGATCCCAGCGCCTCCTCCTTGATATTATCGGTAAATTCCTTGGCTATCTTATAGTTGACATCTGCAGCCACCAGCGCCCTTCTGATTTCTTTTATCGATTGCGCGACATTAAGTTCCGTAAGTTTATTATTCCCTTTCAGCGTCTGAAACGCGCCATCCAATTTTTCCTGTAAACTTTCAAACATTGTATTCTGAATTTTGCTACAAAAATAAGGATTTACCTTTGCTTTTTAGCGGTTTAGGCTATTTATTTGGGCGATACCCACTCGCCTGAAAAAGGCTCGGGGTCAGGCTTTGCAGGGGTGCGCTCCGCTCCCGTCCCACTGTTCCGTACCTCCACAGCGCGACTGACCCGAAAATGGGTCACTTTATCTATCCTTTTCGCAAAAAAAATGCTTGTCTGCTTTTGGGATATTGAGAAGTAAGCGAAGCTAACCCTGAAAGGGTGACATATTAAAGCACAGGGTGATGAACCCTGTGTAAAGATTAAGCAAGATCCAATTT
>ENA-ORXM01000622-ORXM01000622.1-marine-metagenome-genome-assembly--contig:-NODE-622-length-59507-cov-57.822783_pt1 | contig 59507 bp, 43 predicted proteins | sample MGYA00237867_ERZ511480 | MGnify/ENA primary metagenome ERZ511480 (study PRJEB26309, sample SAMN06266103) | marine metagenome | isolation source: Algal blade | place: United Kingdom:Sidmouth, United...
GTCGTTGGTGAGCTTCTGAAGCTGTGGTTGGTAGAACGAGAAGGTATCAGTAGCTCATTATCTAACGTGAGTGGGGCAATCTTCATTCAAGAAGGTGGACAAAGCATAGACCCCTCCAGCATTTACCAGATCCTAAAGCGTTGTGCTCAACGGGCAGATGTTCTCAATGAGGTCTGGAATACACATAGCCTTCGGCATAGTTTCGCTGCGCAATTTTGGCGAGTCAATCGCGACACAAAGACGTTATCCATGATTTTGGGACACAACGGACAGAAGATAACCGAAGACTTTTACGTTCATCCGGTACCAGATGATCTGATTCAGGCTCATACTTCGGTCATTAGCCGAGGGGACGTATTGCTGCCTATTAGAAGTCAGGCTCCTGCGGTACGTCCTACAAAATATCTGCTAAAACTGGCAATTCAAGAACGTCCAAATTGGCGCGAGCTCGGTCGCCAATTTCAGATGACAGATACTGGCGTGCGAAAGATGGCTAAGCGCTATGGGTTGCTAGATGTGTATTATGCTGCCCAGAAAAACACTTGTAATCCCGCTTCTGCATTGTGAGTAAATAATAAAAATAAAAAAAGGCACACCTCCTTCTCACGAATTCGTGAGAAGGAGGTGTGCCTTTTTTGTAATATTAAATGAGCATCTATGCGACTAAGTAATGATGAACGGGATGAAAGACTAAGGTTTGACCCAGTGTCAAACCATTTGGATTTTTATTAAGTAAAATCGCTATTTAGTATTCAATGGCCTTTTAAGCCGTGGGTTCTGGGTTCAAGTCCCAGGGGATTCATTTTCTAGGGAGTAAAAAAAAGCCGCTTTTACCTGGTTTAGGTAAAGGCGGCTTTTTAGTTTGTGCGGCAAAATATTCTCAAGAGCGCACGCTTGTTAATTAGCCTATATATCGTCCATTGCCAGGCTGCGTACTGGTCGGAGCCAGAGCGCTTTAGACCGGAGCGTTTTCTGGGGGATGCAGCCCCTACCGGATAGTTATATCCCCTTTGGCATTGGTCCCCGTCAATGTATTCCCCGTCAATGTATAGGTAAACGATTTGCGCTACTCGAAGCACAGAGTATGCTGACGATGATTGTCAATCAATTTACCTTACTTCCTGAGTCACAGGTAATGAAAGCTGTTCGTAAATTAGCAACATTTAGGATGGATGTGCAGGTGAGTTACAATTTGGAACTGCGTCATATCATTCGTAACTTGCAAAGATTCACCGATTCTCTCCCCGATTTCTTGTACAAATCTTAACCAGTTTTTACGTTTGTTGCCTACTTCGCAACAGCCATGTCCCACTCTATATGCAAGTTTATTTTTCTATTCAGAAAAGGAGATTTGCAATGGGCCGCAAAAACGATGACGACAGGCTGCGATAGCTCCAGCTTGCGAATCAATTTTGCGACTTGGAGATATAATTTCCAACTGCTGACTATTATAGAAAATGAAGCGTTTTTTCAACAGCAACATTTTCTATGGAGGCAGCAAATGGCACGTTTACGCAGTGGTGAAAAAGATCAGATTAAAGGCAGTGTCCACAATTTAATTCGGCGACATGATGACACAGGATTATGGGAAAGTGATATTGCAAGGTTAACCCAACTGGATCGGCGACGGCTAAACAACTATTTGAATGAATTGAAAAAAGAGGGAAAGGTCTACAAAGATGGACAAGCATGGCACGCAGGATAAAGGCTCCCGAAATTACCCTAAAATTGGGGGTTGTTAATTTTCCAACTGGTGCGTAAGATGGAAGTATAGCCGAATAAATTTAGTCACGAATGGAGGCACTCCACGATGCCAAGAATATCTGCACAAGAGCTTGAACGAAGAATGCAACTCGTTTTTCTACGAATTAAAAGCAGCGCAGACGGAATCACCGAAAAAGAGATTGAAACGGCAACAGGAATTGATCGCCGTACTGTCAACAACTATCTGAATCAGATGGTAGATGATGGAAAAGTTTACAAGGAGGGGCGTCTCTGGTTTTTGGGTGAGTATGAAGAAATTCGCTCCCTTAAGCTAGAAATCACGCCGGAGGAAGCCTACACCTACTATTTGGGCAGCCGGCTTTTTGTTAAACAGCACGACAAGCGCAATCAATTAGCCGAAGCAGCTCTGATGAAGCTGGCCGATGCATTGGCCGCGAATAAACTGATTGAACAAGAGATCGCGCAGGCTGCGCACGAACTCGCACAACGGCCAGATGATTCAAATTACGAACTGATTTTTAAAACGGTTGTTCAATGCTACCTGCAAAGAAAGCCAATTAAGATCAGATATAAGCCACTGAGTAGAAATGAATTTGAGACGACTTTCCATACGTACCTTATTGAACCATCAGCGATTGGGTACTCAACATATCTTATTGGGCACAGTAGCCTGCCCGACAAGATGCGAGCCTACAAACTGGAGCGTATTCAATCTGCGGAACCAGATGGTGAGCGCTACAGAATCCCACGCGACTTCCCTGGGCTGGAAATATTACGTAACTCTTGGTCTATCATCATCGGCGACAAAACACAACGCATCGTTTTGCGCTTTAGCCCACGGGTAAAGGAACGGGTTTTAGAAACACGATGGCATCCGTCTCAAGGTGACAATCGGGATGAGTGCAAACAGAACGATGATCCATTGCTTTGGTGGGCTGATATTACCGACACGACCGACATGATGCCGTGGATCCGATCGTGGGGATCAGATGTGTCGATTATTGCACCTGAGCATCTGCGCCGAAAGATGACAAAAGAGATACGCAAATTGATTGCTCTATATGATGTGGTCGAAATGCCACCGATTCCTTTGGTGCAACAGCTTTGGGCTAAAACCAGCAAAGATCGCACCCTGACCCATCCGTTGGTTTGTCACCTGATGGACGTTGCGCAGGTTGCCCATACATTGTGGCAACAAGTGTTAACTGATAGCAGTCGCGCCCATTTTGCCGCTGCATTGGGACTTAACACTGATGATGCTGGTCGAACAATCGCATTCTGGATTGGGCTTCACGATTTGGGGAAAGCTTGCCCTGGCTTTCAATGTCTCTATACGCCCGCCACAAACCAGCTGACAGCAGCCGGTTTGACATTTCCCAAAGTGCTCGTCAAAGAGCGCTGTTACCACGCCACCGTAACAACCTGCACGCTGGACGAATTACTCTTGACCGAGACCTCTATTCATCGTCGTGTTGCAAGAAAAATCGGTCAGGCATTAGGCGGTCATCATGGAACATGGCCGCCAGCCACTCAAGTAGATGGTGTTAAGCAAAGCCAGCTCGGTCATCAGGATTGGGATCAGGTGCGCCGTGAAATGGTCTGTATGTTGCGTGACTTACTCAAGCCCGCATCAGTTACTGACATATGTGAGAGTTCAAATGACAGTCCAGAAGAGGAGAACTCATTCTTGATCCTATTTTCTGGTCTAACGACGGTTGCAGACTGGATCGGTTCAATGGAAGAGTATTTCCCGTATGTAGATGCACCGCTAGAGCCAACGACCTATTTCGAGCAAGCAGGAAAGCAGGCTATTCATGCACTAGAACAGCTAAATTGGACAAAGTGGAGTCCGCCCAAGAGGACACTGCCGTTTAAAAAACTATTTCCGTTTTCACCTAACACAGTCCAGCAGGAAGCAATCCGGCTTGCGCCTAAACTGGGCGAATCAGCCTTGGTGATTGTGGAGGTAACGACTGGCGCTGGCAAAACAGAGACTGCCTTATATCTGGCTGATCATCAGGCTGCTACTCATCAACAAAGGGGTATGTATATTGCTATGCCAACGATGGCGACCAGTAACCAGATGTTTGACAGAGCGACTGAATTTCTAGAGAAACGCTATGCATCTGATGCTGCTATACCGCTTTTAATTCATAGTCAGGCACGGTGGATGTCTCAAACTCCATCACCCGACATGAACGTGGATGAAAATGAGAGTGGCGCTTCCATTCGGGATATGAGCTGGTTTCTGCCTCGCAAACGCAGTCTGCTTTCACCATTTGCGGTTGGTACTGTGGATCAGTCCTTGCTTAGTGTATTACAGACCCGCCATTTCTTTGTCCGTCTCTTTGCGCTCAGCCATAAGACGATTATTTTTGATGAAGTTCATGCTTATGATGTTTATATGTCAGAATTGTTCGAGATGTTGCTTCGCTGGTTACGCATGGTGGGGGCAACAGTGATCTTGCTATCGGCAACATTGCCGGCAGAAACACGCCGCCGTCTGCTGAAAGCTTACAGTGGTGTAGACAATCCTGACGTATTGCAAGCACCGTATCCGTCGATTACGTGGTCAAGTAATGGTGACTCAGGCGTGATTCCACTCAAATCAACCGAAGCGAGACCCCCTATTGCCTTGCACTGGCTTAACCGTGAGCCACAAACGGTTTGTGATGTACTAGCCCAGCAATTGAGCGCAGGTGGTTGTGCAGCTGTAATCTGTAACACGATTGCACGTGCTCAAGAGATCTATAGCATACTTGAAGAAGCCAATCTGGTACCAGAAGATGATCTGATTCTCTTCCATGCTCGCAACCCATCTGCTTGGCGCAACAAAATAGAAAAAGAGGTGCTTGCTCGTTTTGGAAAAGATGGAGAAGAGACAGGCAAACGCCCTTGCAAATCGATTGTTGTAGCCACGCAGGTAATTGAACAGAGCTTGGATCTGGATTTTGATATCATGATTTCTGACTTAGCCCCAGTTGACCTTTTATTACAGAGAGCAGGACGATTACACCGACATGAACGCGGTAACCGTCCAGAGCATCTGAGCCATCCCGCATTCTACGTCTCGGTTGACCAATCTAATCTTTCTCATCCTGAATTTGGGAATGATAAATACGTCTATGCTGAATATATTCTAATTCGATCTTATTTGACGCTAAGCGGGCGAGATAAATTGTTGATCCCTCAAGAGACAGCCGAGTTAATTGAATCTGTTTACGATGATAAACAATTAGATAAAAATCATATACCGAAAGAGCTTCTGGTTGTGTTGGGTGCTGCCCGAGAAAAAATGGAAAAAGAAAAGAAAGAGGCCATCAATGAAGCCAAGAAAAGGCTGATTCTGGAACCCGATGATGAACTGCTTCTTTATCAACGTTCGCCGGGATTGGAAGAAGATAGCCCAGAGCTACATGCCGCATTTCAAGCGCTGACCCGATTGGGTGACCGCTCGATTTCTATTGTCTGCTTGCATGAGTGTGCAGATGGGTTCAATACAGAGCCGGATGGTGGGGGGACAACTCTCGAGCTAACACAAAAACCAAATCATAATCAGACCCGGATCTTGGCGCAATACACAATCAGTCTGAGCAATAAGTCAATTGTCTATCATCTACTTGAACATGGCGAACGGCCACCTGCTTGGGCAGAGCACCCCCTGCTGCGTGACCATTTTGTTCTAAAGTTTAAAGACGGCATTGCCGAATTGCCTGAAATCAAAACAACGTTACGCCTAGGCCGTACCTACGGCCTTGAAATTTTGAAGGAGGATCAATGAGTACTAGTTTCAATTTGATTGACGAACCGTGGATTCCCTGCACAGACCCAACTGGAAAGGTTGTTGAACTTGGCATCCGCGAAACCCTTGCCAACGCGCACCGATTGACAGAAATTAGTGGTGACTCGCCCATTGTAACGGTGGCACTTCATCGACTGTTACTGGCCATTCTACACCGAGTTGTCGAAGGTCCAACGGACATACGGCAGTGGAGTAGGCTATGGGCGGATGGAAAAGGCCGTTGGGAAAATACGACGCTCGATGAGTATCTGACTAAGCAACATGATAACTTTGAGCTCTTTGACCCTGAACGGCCCTTTTATCAAGCTGCCGATGAACGGGTTAAGGAAAAATCAGTTGCGAGTATGGTGATGGATGCTGCATCGGGCAATAATGGCACCCTTTTTGACCACCATACAGAAGCAGGAGGGTTATCACTAACGCCTGCCCAAGCGGCTCGACATCTGCTTGCCGCCCAATCTTTTGGGTTAGCAGGATTGAGCGGACTGGACCAGAAGTTTACGTACGCTCCCTGTGTTGGTGGCATTCTGTTCTTGGTGCAAGGGAAAACCCTCTTTCAAACTTTGCTTCTCAATATGGTTCGTTACGGGAAAGACGAGCCAATCCCCAAATTGGGAGACGATTTACCTACATGGGAAGCGGCAGATCCATACGCCGAACGCTCATTACCAAATGGGTATCTTGATTATCTAACTTGGCAGAATCGCCGCATTCTGCTCAAGCCAGAAGTTGGATTGGATGGCGTCACTCGGGTACGCAATATGACCATGGCACCTGGTTTGCGCATGGATGGAGAGGTTCAGAATCCCATGATGCATTACGATGCCAACAATAAGGCTGAGAGATCTTTCCCCTTGCGCTTCTCTGAATCCAAGGCCCTTTGGCGAGATAGCTCGGCACTCTTCAAACTACGCACGGAGGGGATTCGCCCCCCGCTGTCAGTGGATTGGTTGGCAACCTTGAGCAGTAATGGGAAAATTGAAAAGTCTGAAACCCGACGAATTTCTGCCCTAGGCATGGTGAATGACCAAGCCAAGATGGAGTTTTTCCGGGGCGAACGGATGCCGCTGCGCAATGAATATCTGGAAGACAAAACATTGGTTGAGGCTTTGGATAGTGCTTTGAAGATGGCCGAAGATGTGGCTCGCCAACTCTGGGGTTCAGCTAGAACTTTGGCGACCTTTTTAGTGGCTCCTGAATCGGATAGTCCCGAGGGAAATAAGCCTCAAAAAGAGGATCTGAACCAGAAGATGGGCCCATGGGGCATCGAACGGCGCTACTGGGCGCGGCTAGAAGCACCCTTTATGGTGACGCTGGAAACCCTGCCTGATGATTCATCTATTGCACTACGGAACTGGCAAGAGACGCTCAAGAGGACTGCTTGGCAGTCACTGGATAGCATTACGGAAAGCTTGGGAACCTCGCCGCGAGCATTGAAGGCAACAGTACAGGCACGCGGTCAGTTGGCAGCAGGATTGACGAAGGTTTTTCCGAAGGAAACCACTTTATGAGAATTGTCAGTTGGAACTGCCAAGGTGCTTTTAGGAAAAAAGCCAAGTACATCCTGAAAATGCAACCGGACATAGTCGTTATTCAGGAGTGTGAACCGTTGGAGAAATTATCTTTTGATGATGAATTAGCTCGACCCCAAATTATGCAATGGTTCGGGGATGGGAAAAAGGGAATTGGTATTTTCTCTTACTCTAACTACAACTTTATTGTGGACGTGTCATACAACCCAGAAATTCGACATTGTATACCGCTAACGGTCACAGGTTCAGAGACTTTCAATTTACTAGCCGTATGGGCAATGAACCACGATATTCGGAAGCTAAGGTACGTTGGCCAACTTCACGCCGCACTGAACGAATACACAGAATATATGGCTAAGCCAGATGTAATCATTCTTGGTGACTTTAATTCAAATGCAATTTGGGACTATAAGCCTAGGATTGGTACACATTCAGAAATAGTCCGAAGGCTAAGTGAGCATGGTCTTGTAAGTATTTATCATGAATTAAACGAACAAACACAGGGCAATGAAGAGCAAAATACATTCTTTCTCTATCGTCATGAGGATCGCGGCTACCACATCGACTACTGTTTTGTACCGTTAGAATGGATGAACAATATTTCAAAATTTGAGATTGGAGATTACAAAACTTGGTCACCACATAGTGATCACTGTCCATTATTGATTGAATTCAAAGAGGGGTAATTATGACAGAAAATACCTATCCATTTATTAACCATTTAATTGAACTGAACCAACGTGAAAACCGCGGTGCCCTTGCCGCACTCCGGCGTGGACTAAGCGAGCCGCCGGGGATGGCTTTCGAAATGTACCGCTACGTCGTGCCGTGGTTGCCCAACGATGCACCCCGCTGGCGAGAGGATGCCTACTTTTTGACCGCTGCCCTCTTTGCCTCTCATCCGCAGGCTGGTGGAACCGGTAATGTTGGTAGCCATTTTGCTGGCACCCGAGATAAAGATGGCGACGACACCGCTGTAGAACGACGCTTTTCTAACCTGCTCTCTGCTCATCGAGAAGATTTGCCCGTCTACTTGCGGCAGGCCGTGAGCTATCTGCGTTCTAAAGAGCAACCAATCAATTGGCATCGACTCTTTACGGATATCCAAAATTGGGGCCATCCATCTGGCTATGTGCAGAAGGAGTGGGCGCGAGCGTTTTGGGGCAAGCCAGGAAAAGATGCTGCTGCCTCCTAGGGAAACTTAGGAATGGGCAGATCCTTGACTGCTGGTCAAACGGTCATTATTTATAGCAAACAACGAATTCAACAAAATTTTTATAATCGATAAATTGAGGAAATACATATGTCTAACAATAACAACATCTATATTGAACTACATGCACTTCAGAACTTTGCACCATCAAATCTCAACCGCGACGACACGGGCAGTCCCAAAGATTGTGAATTTGGTGGCGTGCGCCGAGCGCGTATCTCTTCGCAGTGCCTAAAACGATCTATGCGCGAAGCGCCCGTCTTTGCTGAAACCACAGGCGTAGAAAAAGCGCTTCGCACTAAGCGTATTAAGCAACAAATTCGGGAAAAGCTTGCGGAGGAACAAGCAACAGCTGAAATGGTCGAGGCCATTTTGGATGATACAGTCAAGGCGCTATTGAGCAAGCTAGATAAAGATGGCGAACGGACCGCGGTTTTGCTCTACATGAGCGATTCTGAATTGCAAGACATTGCGGATTCTATCACAGATAAGTGGAGTGATTTGGTCGATGAGAAAGCAAGGGCCGGTGCTGTAAAAGAGATCAACAAGGTGCTGACGAAGAAGTTTAAGGGCCGCACCAGCGCACCGGATATTGCTCTCTTTGGCCGTATGTTAGCCGAAAGTCCAGAACTGAATATCGACGCTGCGTGCCAAGTGGCTCACGCACTCTCTACCCATCGAGTGACCATGGAGATGGATTTCTATACCGCCGTCGATGATTTAAATCCAGACGATTCCGCCGGCGCAGGCATGATGGGCTTTAGCGGTTACGATAGCGCCTGCTTCTACCGCTATATGCGGCTAGACTGGAACCAATTGACCGAGAATCTAGATAGTGAGGCGTTGTCCCAAAAGACGGTTGAGGGCTTTATTCGTTCGGCCATCGAAGCCGTTCCTAGTGGAAAGCAGAACTCATCCGCAGCCAATAATCCACCGAGTTTGTTGATGGCTGTCGTGCGTAACAGCGGCATGGGTTGGTCTATGGCGAATGCGTTCGAAAAGCCCATACGCCCTACCGCTGACTCTGGTTTTGTTGAACCATCAGTCAAAAAGTTGGATGAGTATTGGGGACGGATGAAAGCCGTGTATGGTGAAAAATCAATTCAAAGCGTCGCCGTGTTGGGATTAGATGCAAACTTACCACTGGCATCACTAGCAGACTATCAGGTTGCAGGCACAGATGCCATGATAGCGCAGGTTTTGGGTGCATTACCAAGTAATGGGGAGACAGCATGAATGTGCTTCTGTTGCGTCTAGCCGGGCCGATGCAATCTTGGGGCGTGCAGAGCCGCTTTAGTATTCGAGATACGGGCCTCGAGCCGTCAAAGAGCGGTGTGATTGGTCTGCTCTGTGCCGCGCTAGGGCGACCCCGTACCGCAGCACTTGATGATCTGTCAGCGCTGCGTATGGGGGCCCGAGTGGATCGAGAAGGCCGCCTGACCTATGATTTTCATACAGCACAGAATCTACTCAAGGCGGCTGGCGGTATCAAGGATACAGAGCCATCTCGGCGCTACTACTTAGCCGATGCCCGCTTTTTGGTTGCCCTAGAGAGCGAAGATTTATCCTTGCTACGGAAACTCCACGATGCGCTGGCAAATCCTGTTTGGCCACTCTACTTAGGTCGAAAATCTTTTGTACCCAGCGAGCCAGCATGGTTGCCTGATGCAGTTATGGAAGAGGCTCATGCTGACAATGCCTTAAGTGGGTATCCGCGTTTGGTGGAAGCACGGCGGGGAGAAAAGGACGAACGAATCCGTTTGGTTATGGAAGCTGAAGATGGGGCAGAGGCACGTCCCGATCAACCGATTTCGTTTGCTACTCGACAGTTTGGTGTGCGTCGAGTAAAGACCACATTTATTAAGCCGCCTCCCTATGTAGATCGTTTTTCAGGCTGGGAAACAGCACAGGCATCAGTCGATTACTTTGACAATGTTAGCGGTAAGGAACCGAACGGAGGATAAGGAAAATCCATGTACCTATCAAGACTCATACTCAACCCGCGCTCTCGCCGGGTTCAAAAAGACATTGCGGTACCAAAAGAGATGCATCGCACGGTTCTTTCTGGTTTTCCAGATGAGATGAATAAAGTGATGGACAAAGAGGCTGAACGGGTGCTCTTTCGGCTAGAGCAGTCGCCTCAGAGTGGGCTGATCAGTTTGTTGGTCCAATCAACATTGCAGCCGGATTGGTCTCGCTTGCCCGACGAGCGTTATCTGCTCTTGGGCAGTGACCTGCCATCCGCTATCCAACAAAACCCAGCCATCAAAGAGGTTAGCTATGCACTCAATCAAGGACAGCTTTTGTCGTTCCGGCTGCGCGCAAATCCAACCAAGCGGTTGAGCGCAGGTAAGGGCAATAAAGGCAAACGGATTGGATTATACAGAATGGATGAACAACAAGAGTGGCTGGTACGAAAGGCAGAGGATGCAGGATTTCGGATTCATTCTGCCTTGCCGAATGGTCAGAATTTTGTTGATGGACGTAAGGATGACGATCTCAAATTCTTCAGCGTCCAATTCGACGGCGTTCTGCAAGTGACCGAACCAGACAAATTCACCGCCGCTATCCAGAACGGTATCGGCAGCGGTAAAGCCTTTGGTTTCGGCCTTCTCTCCGTCGCGCCGATCCGCTAACAGTCAAAATCAATGCATGTATGCCTAATCATGCGTGCCGACATCCAAAAAGAGATAGTATTCACCATTATCTCGATAGATGACGCGGTACTCATCCGTAATAGAAAAAGCCCGCTTGTCGGCCATTGTGTCTTCAAGCGGGTAGTGTCTTCAAGCGGGTAGTGCCTTCAAGCGGGTGATCGGCGACAAAGGCAGGATTTTCGAGGAAGACATCGACACTATTAATAAAGTCTTATTTTAGCGCAATAACTTTGACAATGCGTTCGCGGTAATTGCGTAGAAAGCGTTCGGTGTATTTGATCGGCTTTACCATCAGCCCATCTCTTGATCCAGCAGATCGGCAAGTTGCTGGCCGCTGTCTGCACCAGGTTGCGGAGAGTTGATCTCAATCGCCAAAAATTCCTGAAGATCCGCAGCATATTGTTCGCTGACAACAGCAGGTAGCGGCCTGCGCCATGCATCTTGTGCTTTATCAGAGAGATCATCTTTGATTAATGTTTGGATATAGCTAGAGAGATCAATACCCAAATGGCGCGCTCGGTCTATTGCCTGCTGCACAATGACAGCCGGCAACAGAATTGAATTATCAGATCGATTCATATCGTTTTGTTGGTCCATGTTGCGACCTCCTTTATAACGTTTTTAGATACACGTATACCATAACAAGAGGTACAAATCTATGCGAATACAAGATTTTCACGAACTGCCTAAATTACGAGATAGCGTCGGCTATCTCTATTTAGAGCGGGGTAAAATTGAACAAACACAAAAGGCAGTTGAATTTTTTGATAAAGATGGCCGGGTAATGATTCCGGTTGCAAACCTCTCTGTGCTCATGCTTGGGCCGGGTACATCCGTAACCCACGAGGCGATCAAAACGTTGACCGACAATGGCTGCTTGGTCAACTGGTGTGGCGAGGAGGGCGTGCGCTTCTATGCCCAAGGTGGTGGCGAAACGCGCAAAGGGTATCGCCTCATTCGTCAAGCGGAATTGGTTAGCGATAAACACAAACGGATGCGGGTTGTACGCCGCATGTATCAATTTCGATTTGGCGAAGAAATATCAGAGGATCTAAAAATCGAACAGGTACGCGGGATGGAAGGGGCGCGTGTGCGCAAGGCATATGCAATGGCTAGTCGAAAATTTGGCGTGCCGTGGAACGGTCGTCGTTATAGTCGGCAACATTGGAGCGCATCGGACACAATCAACCGTGCTCTGTCGTCGGCAAATGCTTGTCTAAATGGCCTTTGCCACGCGGCGATTGTCTCGGCTGGCTATTCGACTGGTCTTGGCTTTGTGCATACAGGGAAGCAGCTCTCTTTTGTCTATGATATTGCCGATCTGTATAAAACGCGGACAACAGTCCCGCTTGCTTTTAGCTTGACGGCAGAGTCGCGTAACAAAATTGAATCGCGTACGCGCCATGCTTGTCGCGATCTCTTTCACCAAGAGCGATTGATGGGGCGTATTTTGAATGATATCGACGAATTGCTCAATTTGACCAAAGAGATGACGAGCAGCGCAGATGACATTAAGATCGATTTTGATACTGATCCTGCATTGCCTGGCAGTTTGTGGTCACCAACTGGCAATGATACCACGGGCAATTCAGATAACATGGGGCAGGATGGGTCTACCTTGGGAGGGGTTAATTATGGTGGTGATTATTCTTGAAAAGGTGCCAACTTCTTTGCGTGGTGAATTGAGCCGTTGGATGATCGAGCCACGCAGCGGTGTCTTTATCGGTCATCTCTCTGCAATGGTTCGTGATAAGCTATGGGAGAAGTGCTGCGCAAAACTAAAAGAGGGCGGCGCTCATCAGTTCTGGTCGACAAATAACGAGCAACGGTATAAGATGAGATCATTCGGTTCGACCAAACGCCAAATCGTTGATTTTGATGGATTGCAGTTGATCCAGCTTCCCCTTAAGAAAACCTAACGAAATAGAGTATTCCCCACACACGTGGGGGTGAACCGCGCAAGACAACCCCCGGTCAATTCACAAGCAGGTATTCCCCACACACGTGGGGGTGAACCGTTGCGAATGTGGTGGTGGGTGGCAATGTGATCGTATTCCCCACACACGTGGGGGTGAACCGGTGAAAATCCGATGATCCTACCGTCTGCATTCGTATTCCCCACACACGTGGGGGTGAACCGAAAAACGAATAGTCCGACGGGTCGTCAGATGGGTATTCCCCACACACGTGGGGGTGAACCGGTCACATCGCACCTCGGATCGGTCGAGACCGCGTATTCCCCACACACGTGGGGGTGAACCGGCGGCGAAGCGTAAAGCCGCAGGGGTGGGTGAGTATTCCCCACACACGTGGGGGTGAACCGCAGTTGACGAATGCAGACTTGGCCTATTACCACGTATTCCCCACACACGTGGGGGTGAACCGCGGGTGGCGCGGGGTACGTTGGCTGTACCACAGTATTCCCCACACACGTGGGGGTGAACCGTCGCGGTTTGTCATCAACCCCGCCAAGGCAGCGTATTCCCCACACACGTGGGGGTGAACCGCAAGGTTCGGTTTGGTGCAACTTCGACATGGTGTATTCCCCACACACGTGGGGGTGAACCGTACTCACTCCAAGCGAAGATCAGATTGTAGAAGTATTCCCCACACACGTGGGGGTGAACCGGTATCGACCTCGAAACTATCGACGAACTAAAGGTATTCCCCACACACGTGGGGGTGAACCGGTGATTGGGTTAATACGCCGCTGGCCGACATTGTATTCCCCACACACGTGGGGGTGAACCGTTCAAAATCACAAACCGATAGAGCACCGAATCGTATTCCCCACACACGTGGGGGTGAACCGGAGGTAGTGGGCGAAATGGGCGGCAGCGGCGTCGTATTCCCCACACACGTGGGGGTGAACCGTGCAATGGGGTGAGATGTCAGCTCCAGATAAAGTATTCCCCACACACGTGGGGGTGAACCGATCAATTCCCTGCTATCATCTACAAGAACAGCGTATTCCCCACACACGTGGGGGTGAACCGGGTACGGCGGTGCAAAGTGCGACCGAGGCGCGGTATTCCCCACACACGTGGGGGTGAACCGTCCGTATACGCTGGTTGCTCGGCATACTTCGCGTATTCCCCACACACGTGGGGGTGAACCGTGTATTCTGTCACCATTGCGGAGGTGTATGTAGTATTCCCCACACACGTGGGGGTGAACCGGCCAGATAGCGCATCAGCCAAATCATCAAGATGTATTCCCCACACACGTGGGGGTGAACCGTTGCTCGACTGTCGTGATGCCATCTTGTGCCAGTATTCCCCACACACGTGGGGGTGAACCGCCAGTAGCCAAATGCAGGCCTACGCAAACGATGTATTCCCCACACACGTGGGGGTGAACCGGATATCGACGATGACGATGTAAATCAGAATCCGTATTCCCCACACACGTGGGGGTGAACCGTTTGAAAATGTGTAACAAAAAACCCGCCACAAGTATTCCCCACACACGTGGGGGTGAACCGTTAGCATAATCGGCATCTACGTATTTTGCATCGTATTCCCCACACACGTGGGGGTGAACCGTTTTGTACCAGCGTTACAGGTGCGTTTGTCTCGTATTCCCCACACACGTGGGGGTGAACCGTAAGAAATTGATTCTTTCTGGGTATGCAAAAATGTATTCCCCACACACGTGGGGGTGAACCGGTATATTTATTCCTAATCCAAATGTAACCATAGTATTCCCCACACACGTGGGGGTGAACCGACGATTACGATCAACTGAGCGCTATAGGATTAGTATTCCCCACACACGTGGGGGTGAACCGGTAGTGACTTTTTAACTGTACGAAGTGAGAACGTATTCCCCACACACGTGGGGGTGAACCGCAACCCGCCGTTAGGGTAGATGTTAACACGAAGTATTCCCCACACACGTGGGGGTGAACCGGCCGATAAAGCCTGTAGAAAAAGAAGCGAAACGTATTCCCCACACACGTGGGGGTGAACCGTTACCGATATCAACGTTACCATCAACAGTAATGTATTCCCCACACACGTGGGGGTGAACCGAAGATTGGATTGTTTTTCCCTGCCCCACAAGGGTATTCCCCACACACGTGGGGGTGAACCGCCATAATTGATCAAGGTGTAGAAGAGGAGGAAGTATTCCCCACACACGTGGGGGTGAACCGTATTCGACCCGCTCGGCCCCAGCTGCACAGGCGTATTCCCCACACACGTGGGGGTGAACCGCCTAGTCGCGTGCCGTCTCATGGCATGGATATGTATTCCCCACACACGTGGGGGTGAACCGTTCCGTCAATCAACTCCATATCAACGTTGAACGTATTCCCCACACACGTGGGGGTGAACCGAGGATTATAGATGTCAGAACGATGTAAAGATTGTATTCCCCACACACGTGGGGGTGAACCGCCGATGTTGCTGTAACTCACATCATTAAATGCGTATTCCCCACACACGTGGGGGTGAACCGTCAGATGCTTCGTCCAACTTCTCTTCATCAAAGTATTCCCCACACACGTGGGGGTGAACCGATGTAGAATACATAATTGATACCGAGATTCACGTATTCCCCACACACGTGGGGGTGAACCGGTGAATTGAGGAATTCCTCATCAAACGAACCAGTATTCCCCACACACGTGGGGGTGAACCGGATATAAGGGAGTTATGGCGAACGTAAGTATAGTATTCCCCACACACGTGGGGGTGAACCGTATTCCATCACCTTTAGAATCTGGCTTCTCGCGTATTCCCCACACACGTGGGGGTGAACCGTATCTTGGGGGATAGAAACCTCATCTGCGAATGTATTCCCCACACACGTGGGGGTGAACCGCACGGTTGGCACGGTCCGCCCGCAACCGCCATGTATTCCCCACACACGTGGGGGTGAACCGGCACGGGGTGGAACGAGTTCATCGAATTGAACGTATTCCCCACACACGTGGGGGTGAACCGAATGGCCAACCCTGTATACTGTGGAACATGTAGTATTCCCCACACACGTGGGGGTGAACCGATTGTGATTACCCATTATCAACGCGCCGTCTGGTATTCCCCACACACGTGGGGGTGAACCGAACGCCTTCGCTCGCCATATGCCAAAGTAACCGTATTCCCCACACACGTGGGGGTGAACCGCCGATACCGATGATCTTGCTGACATGGTAGATGTATTCCCCACACACGTGGGGGTGAACCGGTTCACAAGCTGATCTATGTACACGATATCGTGTATTCCCCACACACGTGGGGGTGAACCGGAGTGGTTAGTTTGGATAGATAACGACGGGCTGTATTCCCCACACACGTGGGGGTGAACCGTAATGGCGGTGTGTGTCTAGCACTGATGTCGCGTATTCCCCACACACGTGGGGGTGAACCGGTGTACCGCCAACCGAGTGCAAAAACTCGAACGTATTCCCCACACACGTGGGGGTGAACCGCGTGGGACGTTCCTACGGAACACACTTCTACCGTATTCCCCACACACGTGGGGGTGAACCGTCTTCGCAATGCAGACCAAGGCTTTCGAGTAAGTATTCCCCACACACGTGGGGGTGAACCGAATGGTCTGCGGCGCGTTTGCGACAGTGGGGCGTATTCCCCACACACGTGGGGGTGAACCGTGGACGACCTACAGGAGCAACACCAATGGCACGTATTCCCCACACACGTGGGGGTGAACCGGGTAAGGTTTGGCTTGGATCAGAATGGGATACGTATTCCCCACACACGTGGGGGTGAACCGTGACTGCGATCCGACGATCAACCTTTGTATGCGTATTCCCCACACACGTGGGGGTGAACCGCCATTTAGCTAGATTTGAGTTAGTCTTTAGATGTATTCCCCACACACGTGGGGGTGAACCGAAACCATTTTCGATCATTAGATTTTGGATAGCGTATTCCCCACACACGTGGGGGTGAACCGCGCCGGGTGAACCTTCCAACGAGTACCCTTTAGTATTCCCCACACACGTGGGGGTGAACCGGCTATTGTTGGGTACCTAGCCGAAGCAAGCCGGTATTCCCCACACACGTGGGGGTGAACCGTGGAAAGTCGGGGGTATCCGGCAAACGTTAAGGTATTCCCCACACACGTGGGGGTGAACCGATGAGTTTGTCGAGGAACCAGCGAGGCCGATAGTATTCCCCACACACGTGGGGGTGAACCGTTTAAAACTGGTAACGTACGTTACAAAAATTAGTATTCCCCACACACGTGGGGGTGAACCGGAGAACGATTAAACATGGCTATAGCAGAGAAAGTATTCCCCACACACGTGGGGGTGAACCGGCTACAACCCCGCGACGGACGGCGCGGCATTGGTATTCCCCACACACGTGGGGGTGAACCGCATTAAAAAAGGCCGCGTTTGGCGCGAGGCACGTATTCCCCACACACGTGGGGGTGAACCGTCCTCACAGGTTTGGATTTCGAGTGCTGCGCGCGTATTCCCCACACACGTGGGGGTGAACCGTTCGGATCGAATGACGAGATGCTGCGCTATGAGTATTCCCCATACACGTGGGGGTGAACCGAACGCGAAGCGGCACAAGCTAGACATAAAAAAGTATTCCCCACATACGTGGGGGTGAACCGATTATGCCACCCTCTGATATTGAACAGAAACTGAGCGAACGAAAGCTAGATGTACCCCGCTTGATCGCTATCGGTCAACGAATGGCGAGATTGCTAACAACCTGAGCCTCTCCGAAGGGACCGTCCACAACATGTAAGCGGTATTTTGACTAAGCTTGAGGTATCCGACCGGACACAGGCCGCGGTGATGGCGCTACGCTATGGATTGACGAAAGAATTATCTGAGAGGTGTGCATAATATAAACCACTATATGCAGTAGTTGTGCCCGTTAAATTCGCTCATTACAGGTGATGGATATTCCGCAGAATCGGTACCGTAAAATCACGAGGAATAAAAAGAGCCGATTGTGACTTAGTCACAATCGGCTCTTTTGTTTCAATTTATGTTACTTCATTTATCTAGTAACTTACTGATTCTTGCGTCGTTTTGATACCGAAGCAGATAGCGCAGCAAGACCCGAACCGAAGAGCACAACCGTGATTGGCTCTGGAATTTGCACTGGCTCTGTTACTGGTGGGACAGCCGTCGGTGGAATTGGCGTCGGTGGAACTGGTACTGGCGTGTTTGTTGGCACTGGCACTGGCGTATTTGTGATCACTGGCACTGGCGTGTTTGTTGGTGGCGGATCAGTTGGCTGTGGAACCGTTGCCGTTGCTTCAGGTGCTACTTCCTGCAATTGATCCTGTGCGAAAGCCGCTGTTGTAGAGAAGGTCAGCAGCAGTGCAACCAAAGTACCATAAATCAACTTCAGACCTATAGACTTGCTCATTAGAATAATCTCTCCCTCTAGATATTGTAAGACCGAAATAAGATTGGATAAAGTAGAATAATTCAATAATAACTAATTGGTCGAAATAATATAACCTATAAACGATAAATGACCAAAAAAACATAATAGGTTATTTAGAATTATACTCTATGATTCGTTATAAACAAAAATTCGAATTGCTGAATTATTTTGTGAATGAATGTTTTTAACGATGTGTTTCAGAGCTATTTTAGCATACTAAGCGAAGACTTTACAGTTGCGTTAAGGCTTGCGGTGCATTTCAGTTTGGGCGCGAAAGATAAAATGTCTGTATAGATGCGACTTGCGCGCATGAAGCCTTGCCAGAGAATGCTCGCTCTATATTTATAGCCGTTCAGTCCCCCATTTGGTTTCGATACACCCACGAACTGCCGTGGGCACTCAACCGGCTGGGGGGCTGAATGGTTACCTACATTTTATATATGTATCCAAGAATTAAGGCTTGATATTGCACTACGATAGAGCATCTTGCAACTACGCCATCAATCATGTCGTCTGTCAATCACGCGCTGGCAAACCAACCAAGTATCAGCTCGGTTATACCAAAGAAGCGTATAATCGAGAGAACGACAACGGCAATCAATAAACGCCGAACCCAAACATTTGCATTTTCATATTGAGTAGCAAAACGTGCCCCCATCCACGCCCCGATGCTCTGGCCTATCGCCATAAATAGCCCAATTCCCCACCAGATCAAACCCTGCCACCAAAAGACAACAAGCGCACCAAGCGTCAAAAAAAGCACGATAACTAGCTTGATCATATTCGCTTCTTTCAGGCTATATCCAATACCTAGCACCAGCGCAGAGAGCAAAAAGACGCCAATTCCAGCCTGAATAAATCCACCATAAATGCCGATGACAAAGAACAATCCTATCATGCCAATAGAGGGGCGTCCCGGCTCTACTTCAGATTCATCCCGCAGCCAGCGATTGGGGCGAATGAAAATTACGACTAGCATTAAGCACATGATAATGCCGATAGCCGTTCGCATCTGTTCTTTGTCTAGATTTGTTGCTAGCCATGCACCAAAACCAGAGCCCACTACCGCGGGGACAATCAGCCAAACATTCTGGCTGCGGATCGACATATTGCCGCTCTGTTGAAAAGTGCCGATGCCAACGATGTTCTGCACTGCAACCCCGACGCGATTTGTGGCGTTAGCAATATTTGCGGGGATACCCATCACATCGAGCATGGCTAGCGTAACCAGCGAACCGCTACCAGCTAATGTGTTGATAATGCCTGCCAAGATGCCTGCCAAAATGGCCAGCGGGTAGAGATACCAGCTTATGTCCATGGATTGCCTTTATGGGTATATTGCACCATACATGTAAACTTAAGCCGTCTAGTGAGCACGGGGCGTGCTCACTGAACCTGAGTTAACAATGTCCACGCGTAAGTTTACATGTTTGATGCTAGAACGGATTTGATTAAGGCTAAACCAGAAAAATAATTATATGGATTTTAGCGATTTTCTGGAGTAGCTTGTGGCCATACGGTATAGTTAATTTTTGGGGATGGCCTAATTAATTACAAGGCGGGGACGATTTTTGCTAACCTGTCTACCAGTTTTTCGAGCATCTCCATACTGTTTGCTGTGCTAAAGCGGACGTGACCTTCACCTGCTTCGCCAAATGCCGCGCCCGGCGTTGACGCGATTAGCGCATCTTCTAACAAAATTTTAGAAATTTCAATACTGCCTTTTTCTGTGGCGGTAAAACGCGGAAAGGCGTAAAATGCGCCCTCCATCGGGGGACACTCTATGCCCGGGATCTCTTCAAATGCATCGAGCACAAACTCGCGCCGCGCCGCATAGGCGGCAGTCATCTCGGCAATGCAATCTTGCGGCCCATTAAGCGCCGCAACACCGGCGGCCATGGTAAAGCTAGCGGCAGAGGTAACCGACTGTGTTTGATATGTGCGCGCCAGTTTTGCGATTGGTTCCGGCGCGGCAAGCCACCCCAAACGCCAACCCGTCATGGCATAGGCTTTGCTAAACCCATTGATAACAATTGTGCGTTCGAGCATTTCTGGTTCAGCAGCTAGACAGTAATGGACTGCATCGCCATAGCGGATATGCTCGTAAATTTCATCGCTCAGCACATAGAGATCGTTCGCTACTGAAACGGCCACAATTGCGTCAACCTCGGCCCGATTAAGTACGCGGCCAGTTGGATTGCTGGGATTAGTCACCATGATCAGCTTGGTGCGAGGCGTAACGTATCTGCTCAAAATTTCTTCGGTGATTGTAAAATCATCTGCGCTAGAGAGGGGAACCCGTACAGCCGTTGCGCCCTGTAGTTCGACCATGGGACCATACGACACCCACGATGGATCCAGAACCAGCACTTCGTCACCCGGGTTGAGCATGACCGCCAGCGCATTGTAAATTGCCCACTTTGCGCCCGGGGTAACCACGATTTGGTTTGGCGCGTAGGTGGCGTTATTCTCACGTTTTAGCTTGCTGCTAACTGCCTCTAAAATTTCGTGCGTACCAAATGAAGGGGGGTAATGTGTGTCTCCGCTGCGCATAGCCTGAATGCCAGCTTCCATAATGTGTGCGGGGGTGTCGAAATCGGGTTCACCGCCAGCAAGGTTGACAACATCTTTGCCTTCTCGTTCTAGCTCTTTACCGATTAGCATCATCTGAGCAGTCAATGAGCCTGGGACAGATCCGATGAGCGTTGAGAGTGTTTTCATTAAATCGCCTTTTTATCCTGTGCTGCTTGGTATATATCATCTACATGAGCAGGTAAACGTTAATCTGTTCCAACAACTTCTAACCGCTGAACATCATCCACTAATTGATTGCCCTCTGCGTCTAGCGGCATGACGCGGAATTTATACGAGCCATCTCCCATTCCACTTAAGCGAGTTGTGGTTTCAAACCCACTCTTTGGCTCGATTCTGAGCAATGTACTGGGGGCATCACTCTTATCGCCATAAATTGCGTAGGCTGCAACCTCTGTTGCGCCATTCCAGCTATAGCGCAACGTGGCATCGGCTGCATCGCTCTCTACAATAAGTTTGGGCACTGTTGTTGGGCGGCCAACCCAAGGAAAACGGAATGCCCGATATGTGTAGATATCCTCTGCAAAGGTTAGCTGAAATGCTTCGGTACCGTCGGGTTGCACTTCGGTAATTAAAGGCGATGCGCTGCCAAAATTAACCAGCGTATTCCCATTTGGCAAACGTTGAGAATTCCCCATAATTCGCGCCCGAACGCCCTCCTCTCCCCGATATTCCCATACCAGTGTGGCGGTCTTTTCTACTTCGTCAATTGCATACTCTACCGCCCGAGAAAAGGCAGCGGTATGATTGTCAAAGAGTAGCAGATTGCCATTTTCTAACCGTCGGGCATCATGTTGAATTTGGAATGGGGCATCCGCGTCGTTAATAAAGGTGAATTCATTGGATCGGCCACCCATACGCCAAATTATTTCGCCCGTTTGGGTGTTGATCTTTGTGATTCCACCTGTATTGCGGCTAGAGATGATCCAATGTCCATCGGTATCAACTTCAATGCTGTTTGTGTGTAAATAGTCGATAAAATCATCGGTTAATTCGGCCCAAGACTCTGTAAAAGGAATATGATCCTCGCTGTGCCATTCGAAAAGAACATTATTGTTCGCATCTACCTCTTGTAACACCGAAACTTCAACCGTTGCTTCTTTATTCCCATTTTCGGCAAGTTGGCTCAAATCGGCTTGAACGCGATCCGCTATTAAAAAGAGCTTATTTCCGTTAGGCCAAATATGAAAGTCATGAAAATCGCTCTTAAATCCATTGGCTGGCTCATACGTTGCGACCTCTGTATAGGTTTCGTCCAGCGCGTGATGTCTCTGTGTAACGGTATCCCAATAGGTTAACAGACCATTTGGCTGCAACTTAAAATCATGTGTAGGTCTGCCGGGCGTCATGCGTTGAAAGTAAACCGGCTCGCCAAAATTGTCTAAAATTAGCAGATATGGCTTCGACTTAATATTATAGCGATGGTGCGTACTCAAAAAGATGTACCCCTCCGCCGTGTTGCTGGCTGGAACCGTTACTGTGATGGCCGGAAAATCATCGGGCAATGTTGTATACTCTACAGCACCTACAACGAGCTCGGTTGTATTCGCATCGGTTGAAATAAATGGTAAATAATTCTTTGCTCCCCTTGTGAGCATTGCCGTCTTAAGGCTTGCATCATCCAGCCGAAAAATTGTGCTGCTGTTAGGCGATAGTCTGCTTTCTATCCGAAGTTGAGATGGACCCACGAAGCTATTGGTTACGTCGAAAGTTACCTGTGTATAAGTTGGATACAAGGCACTATCGCTGTCGCGAATTGTTGCAATCTCCGCATCATTCAAATAGAAGGTGAGCGTATCTTCACCGCTGTTACTTGCTTGATCAATCTGGAGCCAGACGCTCAGCGTTGCAGAGATAATGGTTCCTGGCGGCGGGATAAACTGCTGGGATATGGAGGCAGTTTCGGCTCTCTCTACCCCTTCGAAGGTTACCCACTGCGTGCCGCTGCGAGCGTAATTTGTTCGATCATAGCTGCAATTCAGGTCGCAAACCACAAAAGGCAGATTTGTCGAGTTTTGGGTCCACGCTGCCGCAGATTCGAAGCTGCCATTGCTGAGTAAATCAAAGGTGTCTCGACTGAAAGTTCCATCGGTCACATCACCAAAGATGGCAAAAGAGCCGCTCTGCACCAAAGTTACCACAAGTTGATTCTTTGTTGGATCTCGGCTGATAAGCTCGACTCCTGTGGCGGCCCAGCTTCGCGTTTGTTTGTCCCAGCGATAGGGGCGCAACGTCTCCTCTATCACATTGCTCACCAACTCGCTTGGGTATGTAAGCGTTACGGTGATGGGCTGGTTAAATGCAAAGGATTGTTGCAGCGCGCCATTCACAGACGTTTCTACGGTAGATGCCCATAAAAACTCGGTGCCTTGCTCCGTTGATGCAGCCCCAAGGGGTAGCGTTGTCGAAAGTTGATCTGTATAAAGTATAGTCACAGTTTCGCTGACAGCATTTGAAGGGATGCGAATCTCTGCACCTGTGCCGACTGTGCCTGTAAACACTGCCTCGATAATCGATACGTTCGAGCCGGTGGGTGGTGGCACATTGGCAACTTGCTCACAGCCATCACTGCCAGCAAAAACAACGTTCGACGGGATCCCCTCTGCGCCACTGCTCAAAATTGGGATAACTCGATAGAAATAGCACTCCTCTTGCGTAGAGAGAAATTGACTGCTGGTTTCAAAGCTGACTTTATCTTTTGATGCAAGCAGCACCTCTGGGTTGGTGCTTGTACCGCCATAGACATTGTACGAAGCAACATCTGTTGCGCCATTCCAGCTATAATATAGATTGTCGCGATCGTCTTCTTGTCTCAACACCAATGTGGCTGGTTCGATTGGTTGACCGCTCCACGGGTAGCGGAATGCCCGATAGCTCGATTGATTATTCTCTAGGAAAATCTCCAGCGCTTTTGTGCCATTTGGCTGCACCTCGGTTAAGACTGGAGTAATTGCGCCTAAGCCGACGCCACCCCACCCAATGAGTGTATTGCCATTTGGTAGCCGCTGCGCACTGCCCGTTGCAAAACCATAGATATCGTTTGGTTTATTTCGATACTCCCACACCTTTGTGGCGGTTTTGGTTGCTTCATTGAGCCGATATTCAACTGCCCGTGAATATTGTGGACTGTTTGTGTTGCCATTGTCGTAGAGCGTTAGATTGCCATTGGGCAGGATTCGGGCATCATGTTGATGGCTAAAGTCTCGTCCATCGTTTATGATGATAAATTCATTATGCTTTCCACCAAAACGCCACATGATATCCGCTGTATGGCGGTCGATTTTGGTCACCTCATCCAAATGGCGATTGGATATAACAATATTGCCTTCATTATCCCATTCAACAGAGTTAATGTGGGTTACATCTGGCGTTGCGCTTGTCAGGTCAATTGAATCTACAGCGTCACGAATATCAATGTGATCCCAACTGCGCCACTCGAAGATAACGTTGCCCGACGGGTCTAGCTCTTGCACAATCGCCCCCGTAACGGTTGCGGTTGGCGAGCCGCCAGCCACAATCTGGCTCATATCAATCGGCTGATCGTCGTAAATTTGAAGTAACGTATGGCCTTTCTCATCGATTTGAATGCCGTGCTCGTCGATTTCATAGCCATTCCCTGCCTCGACAGAATCAATTATCTGGTAGCTATCATTTAAAAGATAGTAGACATTATCTTTCGCATCAAAATAGCTCAATAGGCTTTCCGTTTGGCGGCGGAAATCTATGTGGCGTACACCTGGCGCTAAGGCACGATAGAAAACTGGCTCACCATTGTCGTCCATAATAAGTAGGTATGGATTCGGCGGGCGCAAAAGTAATGTAGTTAAGAAGAGATAGCCATCATCCGTTCCGTTGGCCGGAACCGTTACCGTTATCAGGGGGAAACTGGCTGGCACCGTTTCGTAGCGCTGCGTTGCGTTGGGCACATTAGCGTGCGCGGCCTGTACCGAGAGATCTTTATAATCATTTTCGCTCTGATAGATTGTGCCGATATCGGCTAGCTGTGCAGCATTCAATGAATCTACTGTGTATGGACCTTCTGCGCGGTCATTCTGGCTGCTGGCGGTGGCTAACTGTCGGCGCGGGTCCATTTCGCGCTCTAGTGCAGAAATGGTAAAACTATACCCAAGTGCATCAAGATATTCTCCTGTTACCAGTCGAATATCTGATTCAATTGATACATAGACCACTTCATTTGGGGTAAACGGCTCTTCGGGCTGAAAAATGACCGTCCGTTTGTCGTCCGCAAGCAGAATGCGACCAGCGTGGTCGCCACTTTGCTCACCGCGCACAGCAAACGATGTGTCCGTAAGCGTAGACGCGTCGATCTCTTCGCCGTGACGAACCGCAATTGTTGTGCCCGCGGAGACATACAGGGCATTGGGTCGCGGGGATACATATTCGAATAAAGAAGTAGACTGTGCATTGGCAACTGTAACAGGTAACGCTGGCCAGAAAATGCTCAGATGCAGCGAAGCGACTAGCAATGTTGTGCCAAGAATTGCTGCAAAAATAGATGGAATCAGTAGGCGTAAAATCTTATAATTCATGGATGGAAACTCCATTTGGGTAAATTAAGAAATGGGGTCAGGTTATAATGGTCACCCAGATTTAGCGAATCACATCCGCAATTGCTTTGCACAGATAGTTCATATTGTCAGTCGTCATGCCTGCAACGTTAATGCGTCCAGAACCAACGATATAAATAGCGTGTTCTTCGCGTAATTTTTTTACATGCTCGGGCGTTAGACCCGAATAAGAGAACATGCCGCGCTGACGGGTAATAAACGAAAAATCTCGGTCCACCCCTTGCTCGTCAAGCGTCTCGACAAAGAGATGGCGCATTGTATTGATCCGGTCACGCATCTCGGTCAACTCCTCTTCCCACTGTTTGCTTAAAGTGGATGACCCCAGAATGGTTGCAACAATGGCACCACCGTGAGCGGGTGGGTTCGAGTAGTTTGAACGGATGCACTTTTTGATATGGCTGAGGGCGATTTGGGCAGCATCATTGGTTGCTGCAACCAGCGTCAGCGCGCCGATACGCTCATTGTACAGCCCAAAATTCTTGGAATAGGAATTGGCAATCAGCAATTCTGGCGTGGCCGCAGCAACCATACGCAACCCCTCCGCATCCTCGGTTAATCCTTCGGCAAATCCTTGGTACGCAAAATCGATCAGTGGCAGAAGCGACCGTTCTTTGATCACTGCTGTAAGCTGCTGCCACTGATCCGGCGAGAGATCCACGCCTGTGGGGTTGTGGCAACAGCCGTGCAGCAGCAGCACATCACCCTCGGGGATCGCGCGCACGGCGGTCAGCATTTCATCAAAGGCCACCCCGTTTGTTTCGGCATCAAAGTATGGATAGGTCTTCGTTTCGACACCGGCTGCGCTAAAAATGTTTGGATGATTGGGCCACGTTGGGTCCGAAATCCAGACGGTTGCGTTGGGCATTTGTGTCGCGATAAAATCTGCGGCCACGCGCAGTGCACCGGTCCCGCCGGGTGTTTGCGCGGTGACGGCGCGATTGGCGCGCACAATTTCGTCATCCGCGCCAAAGAGCATCCGTTGGGCTGCTGTTGCGTACGCAGGTTGACCATCAATTGGCAAATAGGATTTGGTCTCTTCGTTGCGTAAAAGTTCGTTTTCGGCTTCTTTTACCGAAGCAAGTACAGGCGTAGTGCCGTTCGCATCTTTATAGATGCCGACACCTAAGTTTATTTTGTTTGGGTTTGGGTCGCTCTTAAAGGTCGCGGTTAAGCCCAAAATGGCGTCGGGCGGTGCAGGCGTTAATTTTTCAAACATGAATCTCCTCGGTTAATAATGAATCTACGGTATGAAGGTTGAGTTTGCCACAAAAGAAAAGTTTAAAAAGGTTTGTATTTTTTTTGCTAATTCAGGGTTTTTGCAGTGGGTTCACAAATAGATCAACAAAATCGAATTTTTCAACATCCACCAATCCGAGATCGGTCAGCTTCAATTTTGGGATCACCTCTAGCGCCATAAAGCTCATCGCCATAAAGGGATCGTGCATTGTGGAACCTAGCGTGCGGGCGGCTGCCAGCAGAAGCTCGTACCCGTTGGCTACTTCGGTAATGGGCAGCTCGCTCATTAAACCAGCCACGGGCAGCGCCAATTCGGCAATCACCTCGGGCTGATTATCGCTGCCCTCGGCGTGATCCACAACCACTAAGCCGCCGCCCAGTTCTGTCACCCGTTGTGCCGCCAACTGCATTGACTCGTCATCTACGCCGATGATCACAAGGTTATGGTGATCGTGGGCAACGGTTCCGGCAATTGCACCCCGCCGCAGCCCAAATCCTTGAATAAAGCCCACGCTATTGGCTTGCTGGTTCGACTCCTCGCTCCGCTTCGCTTCTTTGTCTGTGTGACGCTCGACCACCGCCATCTTCAGCAGATCGCGCGCCACATCGGCGACAACAAACTCGCCCTCAATGGATGGCTCGATGATGCGCTCTTCGGTAACGAGTTGATTTTCTAACGAGCCGATAACTCGGATTTTCTTTCCCTCTTGAGCAGGCACGCGAAAATCGAGCGCGTTGAGATCGACGCGTACCGTATCGCGTAATTGAACTGGCGCTTGCTGGCTTTGCAGATCGATATTGGCTAGCAAACGGCCCTCCTCTGCCACAAGACACCCTGCCGCGTAGACCTGTTTGGCAACAGGCGCATCTAGCGCATCAAAGACAAATAGATCCGCCTCTCGCCCAGGCGCAATGCCGCCCCGATTGCGTAGCCCAAACCATTCTGCGCTGTTGAGTGTTGCCATGCGCAGCGCCGTAATTGGCGGCAGCCCAAAGGCAATTGCCTCGCGCACCATGTAGTCGATGCTGCCTTGCCCAAGCAGATCGCCTGGCATTCGGTCGTCTGTACAAAAGCAAATGCGGCGACTATTTTCTGCGGTAATAAAGGGCAGCAGCGCGTGTAAATTTTGGGCGTTGGTTGCTTCGCGAATGAGGATATAAAAACCGCGAGCCAATTTTTCTGCCGCTTCCTCAGGCGTTGTGCATTCGTGCTCGCTGCCAATGCCTGCGGCGGCATAGGCATTTAGCGCTTTCCCCGTCAGTTCAGGGGCATGACCATCCAACGGTCGGCCCATAAATTGCTGTTCGGCAAATGCGCGAACTTTGGCTATAATGTCACTATCACCTTGGATCACGCCGGGGAAGTTCATCATTTCGGCCAATCCGTGGACGGTTCCATCGTGCAGTAGCGGCAATAGATCTTCGTCATCAAGCCGCGCGCCGCTAGTTTCCATGTGCGTCGCGGGGACGGCAGAAGGGGCCATGGTGATCACATGCAGCGGTGAATGTGCGCCATTTTCTACCATAAAGCGGATCCCGTCTATGCCGGATACGTTGGCAATTTCGTGCGGATCGGTAATGGCGCAGGTGACGCCGCGCGGCAATACGGCAGCGGCAAATTGAGTAGGGATGCAGAGGCTGCTTTCGATGTGGACATGCGCGTCGATCAAGCCCGGCGCGACAAACGCTCCGTCGAGATCTACAATGTGTTCGGCTTTGTACTCTACGCTCTCTCTTATCCCGATGCCCGCAATTTTCGACCCGCAGAGCGCGATGTCAACTTCTTCAATGATGCCCGAATAGACATTGACCATGCGACAGTTTTTCAGCAGGCGATCTGCTGGTTTGTCGCCACGTGCAACGGCTAATAGGTTAATGGCTAATAGGTTGAGGAAGGTCGATTCGGGTTTATTCATAAAGTGATTGACCTCATAGTATCTCGGGAAAGGCAGGTGGCTCGGCGCGACGCGTTGCCACAAACAGACACCACCCAACCCACACCGTCGCCGCGACGATTAACGGGTATGGGTTGGGCAAGAAGAATGGCGCGGGCACAATGAGCAACCCCGCGATAATTGCCGGTGCCAGCCACGTACTCGGTAACTTTTGCAGACGCAATAGATCGAGGCCGATCCATGCGGTGACGCCCCCACCCATCAAGCAGCCAGCCGCTAGCAGACTGGTTGCAAATGTATCTACTAGCGCCACATATGTGGGGATAAGCTGGCCCGAATCGTCTGGCTGCATCATCACCACGGGCAGCAGATTCATCCACGTAAGGACCCCGATGATTGCCAATACGGCAGAAACAATCATTAATCCAGATTGTAACATTGTTGCGACGCGATGAACTGGCGAATAGCGCCACATAAGCGTGGCCAGCAAAACCATCCAGCAAAATATAGCGAAGAGCCACAACCACCAACCAAGCACCCACTGCCCATTGTTGGTGAGGATCCATTCTTTGCGAGGCAACAGCACACTATTAATGCGCAGTCCCGCAGAAATGATCATGCCAGAGTAGAGTGCAGCAATAAGGATAGTGCTCATGGAAAGAAGAGCCGCGTATGCAAGTTTCATATAAAAATTTATCTGTTAGAACATTTATCGATTATGTAAGATTGGCAAAGCTAAATTCTACCCGATTCTTGACTGGATGTCATGTATATCAGTGAGTGCATCTCTCTGATATGGGCTAATGAGAGTGAAATTTGACGAGTTTACAATAAAAACGAAACTTTTTCGCTTCTAAGTGCGTCACATATAGTGTACCCACAATTTATATTGTACTGTACCCAATTCCGTATAAAGACAGTAAGGCTGCTTTAAAAAAACAACTGCTTCTGTCAAATTTGGTGGATTACCCAAATGTACTACAACAGATTGTATTATAATGGATGCCACTACATTTACTGGTACAAACGGATTTTTAATAGTCGATTTTTAGCATAATAGGCAGATTTTTTATGCGAACTCGCATTCTGCTGCTCGAACTGTTTGGGGCTGTCAGCAATTGAGTTGGATGAGCAGTATCTGTCTATGTCTTAATCCATTGTAATAGTCATACCCACCATTTCCGCCAGAATTAGAAAAATAAATATACGCGGAAAAAGACGTTCTCTAACATCGTACTTTTGGATAAAGTGCCACATGAGAGAATGTGGCTGCGGCGTCACGATTTGCGGACATTTGTTTTTTTGAGTAACCTAAAAATTAATAATCAACAGTGCAGCATTATTAGACTGTCCCAACATTATTTAGTAAAGGAGATTTTATATAATGTTACGTTTAGATCCAACCCAAGTTAGACATATGTTTACAAGACCAATTAGGCAATTATCTTTTAAAACATCTGCCACTATCTGTCGCGTGATTCTTGCCCTTGCACTTATTTTCGCTTCAGTTGGTGCATTCTCGCCACTTACAACGCAGGCTGCTGGCTATGTACCAAAATCACAAGCTGGCACTACTTACTATTACGTCCAAACAGGTGATACATTATATAGTATTGCCACCAAGTTTGGCACGACGCCAGAATATGTGCGCCAGCTTAACGCTTTGCCCAATAACTCTATTTATGTAGGGCAGCGACTTCATGTGCCTTATACGCCAGCCAAGGTGCAGGCACCACCAAAGGTGCAGAGCCCGCCAAAAGTGCAGGCACCACCCAAAGCACAGAGCCCTCATAAAGCACAGAGCCCTCGTAAAGCACAGAGCCCACAGATGCATCAATCTCGGAGCCGCTGTGTATCCTATCATTACGTTCGCTACGGGCAGAGCCTTAGCAGCATTGCCCAGTATTACGGTGTAAACAGCTATCGATTAGCCGAAGCAAATAATATCTATAATTTAAACTCGGTCTACTCGGGTCAATACCTCTGTATTCCAGGCAAACGCGTACAGCACCCCAAGCCTGTACATCCAAAGCCAGTACATCCGGTACCAACCAATACGCCTGTACCACCGACACCAACATCGACTCCGCTGCCTACTGCGCCGAGTCAGCCTTATAGTTACTGTCAGGTTCAGCCAGGGGATACGGTTCAATCATTGGCCCACCACTTTGGCATTTCGGTACACGAATTGCTCTACACAAACAGCCTAAGCCATCACAGCTTATATATTGGTCAGCAGCTCGTCATCCCCGATCGACATCACCGTGGCTGCCCAGCGGCGCATCACTACCCATATTATCCACAGTCGCATTACCAGCAGGGGCACCCACATTATCAACCAGTGGCTCATCCAACAGTAACACCTCCTCCAACCGCAACGCCCGCGCCACACTACGGCTCGTGGACTGGCACCTACTATGCGGATACGCAATGTGGAGCCGGACATGCTGGTGCCTTTAGTCGACAGGATGCAGAAATTCGCTTTGATTGGGGCTACGGCAGCCCTGGGCACGGACTGCCAGCAGATCACTTCAGCGTTGCTTGGACACGCACCGATCAGTTTCATGCTGGCACCTATCGCTTTTTTGCTCGTGTCGATGATGGCATTCGCGTCTACGTGGACGACCATCTTGTAATTGATTCTTGGCGAGTTCAATCCGCAACTGATTACTTTGGCGACATCACGCTTTCGCAGGGGTACCACACCGTTCGGGTAGAGTATTTCGAAGAGACTGGCGCCGCATCGGTCCACGTACATTGGGCGCGATTATAGCCGGTCGACACTGCGCCGTAGGATAAGCCCGTCCTCGCCCTGCCGTAAACAGCAGGCCTAGAGAGAAACAATGCTCCCTGAACTTACAGTGAGTTAGGTACAACCCGAGTGCGCCGCTTTGACCAAACCTACTGGGATAGTCGCATCCAATCTAGGTCAATGCGACGCACGCTAGTCTCATCTGCGCACACGCTCGTGGCGTTTGTCCCATTGGAAAGCGTGCGTCGCTTTGGTCTCCGTCTCACTGTAACTAAATAGGGCTTATGGACAATGGCATTAAGTTAAGAAGAATCTCTTCTCCCAACGGGTCCGTGACCCGTAGGCTTATTTGGAACAATCAGAGATAACCCGTATTTCTAGATCGGTAGCTGGTTCCTGAGCCTGTCGAAGGGTAGCTCTGTGCGAACATGCCATCCCCACCAATTCCGACAGAACTAGGGAAAAAATTATCTATTTGTAAGATTTTTCTGATGAATTTTTAGTATAATTCGTCTAGATAATGCTGTGCAGGTTTTGGCACTTGTACTAACAAACAGTAGAACGCAATGGATGCGAAGGGAGAAACCCGCATCCCGCCATATGGGTGGCAAACTTTTAGATAGTTTATGAAGGAGTTAGGACGATCGAAACTTTAGCAACTGGCAAATCAGCATTTCCGATGCCATCTACGTCCAATGAAGAGCCAAAAACAATTTTAATCGCGGAAGATGAAGAGATTTTGCGCGATCTATTGCGCAAATCGCTTGATCGAAGTGGTTTCAATGTGATCTCTGCAGAGAATGGCTTGCGGGCACTGGAGGCATTGCAAAATAATCCGGTTGATTTAGTCCTGCTCGACATTATGATGCCCGAGATGGATGGCTTCGAATTTTGCGAAGAGGTTCGCCAAACGTCAGATGTTCCGATTATTATTCTGACTGCATTAAATCGCCCAGATGACGTTGTGCGTGGTCTGCAACTTGGCGCGGATGAGTATATTACAAAACCATTCTCATTTAATGAACTCAATGTCCGTATAGAATCAATGTTGCGCAGAATTTCGTGGACGAAAGGAATTTCGACATTCTCGCTTACATCTACGGAGGGTGTTACATTAGATGATGAGACCGGACGTGTGACGTTGAATGAGCGCGAGGTGCAGTTGACGCCGATGGAGTATAAGTTTCTGCGTTATTTGATGCTGCGGCCCGATCAGCCTGTAAGCAACGAAACGCTGCTGCGCGATGTTTGGCAATATGAGGAAAATGCAAACGCATCGATTATACAATCAATTGTTCGCCGGTTGCGCATGAAGATAGAAGAAAGCCCATCGAAACCTCAATATGTAGTTTCAGTGTGGGGGATTGGGTATAAATTTCAATCGCAGGCTCCAGCTGAGCAAGAATAAGGCCTTTCCAAAAAACAAAACACACTGCATGACCGCAGGCTACTCTAAGAAAAACCTATGACATCTGTATAATTACTTTTCTGTATTAGCCTAATCTATAAAATATTTCAATATTAGTATTCCAAAAGAAGCCAATAAAAAAATTGCCCTGCAGGGCAATTTTTTTATTGGCTTCTTTTATAGCGGGTTTAAAGTTACTACACAAAATCGGTTACCATTCAGTTCCCTCGCCGGTTGAGTGCCCACGGCCGTTTATGGTGTATCGAGACCAAGGGGGGCTGAATGGTAGCTAAAAGTGTTAACGTTTAGCGATTATCTAATCGAAAACCATGACCACGCACCGTAACCACATAGCGGAACTCATCATCTAGATCCCCAACGCGTTCGCGCAGCCGCCGAACAAGCGCGTCAATTGCTTGCTCACTAATTCCTTCCATGCTATCTTCTGGCCAGACGGCATCGACAATTTCGTCACGCGTAACCACGCGGCCACCCGCATCCCACAGAACCTCTAATAGGCGATACTGCGGCAAACTTAAGGGCGGATTAACTTGTTCGCCATTGATCCAGACCTGACGTGTCTCTTTATCAAGCTGTAGACCCGTTACTTCTTTTGTGATTGACAGCGGCATGGTTGCATCAGCGTCGATAAATGATAGCTTAAAGCGCAGGCCGATTTGAAATTCATCACCATCGGCTAGCGTGGTAGATGCTTCGGCCAAATGGCCATTCACATGGGTGCCATTCTTGCTCCCGAGATCTTCAATTTCGTAGTGATCCTTATGCCAGCTGACGCGAGCGTGATAACGACTAACCTGACGATCTGGCAGCACTACTTCACAATCATCATTTCGGCCAATTGTAACTGGTTTGGTGCGATTTAATGCCCATCGCTTTGCCGACTCCAAGCCCTGTTGAAGCACAATCATCGCCGTATCTCGCGTGCTGGGCATTACACCTAGTTTCTCTGTTGTCATACCTTCTTCCTTAATATACTTTCCTAATCAGATCCCTGAAAAGGAAACGCAGTTTACCTTTGGTTAGCGCTGTAAGCTACATCTTCTTATTTGAAAGCAGAATAAGGCTAATCCAGAAAGAGAATTACATAGATTTCGATGGTTTTCTGGAGTAGCTTGCAGCTATGTTGTATAGCTTATGTTTTGGAATTGCCTAAGATATTAATTCTCGACGCTGCTTGATGTAGCGACTGCGATATAAAATGCGCAATGGGTGTAATACAGGTTCAATAACGGTTATGTAGTTGATTTAGCCTAATTAAATGAATAAATAGTTTGGTTGATTTATGCATCATTTGTGCCAACACAAATAGAGCCCATCCAGATTGTACCAAAGAGCTTTCGTGTCATCTTAAATAATGACTAAGATATTCAATTGTTTACTATTGCTCAGCACTAAAAACCCTTCGATCTATAGTATCTTCTTAAGGATCAGCGATAGCGTCGGTTGAATACTGCCATATGCAGTGTATCCGAAACCAAGCGGATTACGTTACCGCTACTTATTGAGGATACGATTATTACTTACAGATGTTACTTACAAAAAAGTAATGTACTTTAACTCGCTATTATATAGACTATTTTAAACTTAAAATGTTATGGTCAATTTTAATATGTAACCTATTGGTATTTTATAGACTATCTTATAACGAGCTGTACTGTATATGCTTGGTTAAAGTATAAGACAGATTTCTGTCTGTTGTGCTTTATACATCATTATATATACATCGTATAGTTTGCGTAGGCAAATCGTGTACACCTATTCTATCGCTATAAATAGCAAAATCCTTTGGACGACAGAATTTCGTAAGGAATGGATAATCCTACACAAAGCAAAAAGCTCGGCTTTAAGCCGAGCTTTTTTCACCCATTCCTGCACCCAAAAAGAAAAAACTTAACCCAAAGGAGGAGAAAGTCTATCGGGCATAAGTCTATCATCGTTATAGCGTAGAGGCACTAGGCCATAAGTACTATATTTACCTAGAAAAGTTCTGTACAACATCTGAAAAAGCTAAGATGATTTCGACTATACTTAGCCGAGCGGGACAAAACTTTTTTGGAGAGCTTATACCGAATTGTTTTTCTGGTTTAGCTTTATTATCGCTTCAGTATCCCGCATCCAACCGATACCAACCGATACTAACTCCATAAAGTGTCAAAGAGCCTCAATTATTATGTAGGCACCGTTGTTATGCAGGTACCGTCTCTTCGCGTTCAAGCACGCGCCCATCGTGCAGATAGATCACCGCTTTCCACACATCACCTGGCCGTGATTCTACGCCGCCCTGCCGCCAGTTGCTGAGATAGTGGATGGGGAATGGTTCATCGTATGAGATATAGTACAATTCATTATTACGAAAGAACTCAACGAAATTGATCGATTCGGGATAGAGGCTGGCAAGACGAATGTAGCGCAGTCCATCGTAGGCCATGTTCGGTTCGACACCCATCAACACCAGCTGTTCTGCCTCGGGCGGATCGTCAACTTCAATGCCGATTCCTTGCGCCATGCGAATAGCGAAGAAGTGATCCTCGCCAGGCATGACGCCCCAATTCGCGGGCGGTTCTTGTTTGGTCATGTTATTGTAGTAGCCCCACGACGTTTGAGTTTTGTACGTGACGTCCATCTGCCCCAGTGCGTGCGAATCTTCATTGTTGACTATCGGTCGATCTAGCTCCCAACTGCGTACTTGGGTAATCATATTGTAGAGCCGCTGGCGCGTGGTGCCGTTACCATGGATCAGAATGACGTCGCTGGCTTCGGCGATTTCGCGGTTGTAGGAGCCGCCCACGCCGCTACAGCCAACCGGCAACCCACCCGATTCCGCGCGGGCGAGATCGCACAGTGCGGCCACGCCTTCGGGATAGTAGAGAAGTGAGTGTTGCTCGAAGGGTGGAATGTCATATTCGTTCGCAACTTCAATAATCACGTTGGTATAGCCGCCACTCTTTAGAAAGTTCGACGCCGTTGTCACCGCGTTTCGAACCGCCTTCCCATCGCGCAGAAATCTTGTTTGATCCCCATAAAAATAGCTCACAATTACTACCATACCTTGTTCATCCGCCGCACGAATCAGTCGATCCATGCGATTGGCGTACGCGGGATCAAGCAAGAGACCATCTTCGCCAAATGGATTGTTTTCGATGGTGCGGTTGTTGATGGTAAAGCAGGGACCGCCACCTTGGAAGCCGACCGTAAACGCGCGCAACCCATAGCCATACCATTCAGGCAAGGCCGCAATCAGTTCATCCGTATGTTGCTCTGGATTCCAAGTCGATTTACCCCAGCGAGCATAGCGTTGTGGATTGAGTTTATCGTCATAAATCCCCTGAATGAAGCGCGCATTCATCAAGAGGCCATGCGCTTCGGGTTTGCTGTTTGGGATTTCGGCATAGGTGAGTTGACCGTTGATGAGAAATTTCTCGCCAGAGATGGTGAGGCTGGTTTTTGTCATGGGGATCTCCTTAAGAGTGTGGCTTTAAGATAGATTGTTGGCTTTTGCCGCGCTCATTATACTATAGCTTCGAATCATCTCGAATATTAATTTGACATTTTAATTATCTAAATTTTGCATGGGGCTTACTTACTCTCGCCCGATCTCAGAGTTAAGTGGCCATCGCTACTTAAACAAAACGCGGATCTTTTACCCAAAACCGCAACATCAGCAGCGCAATCAAACTGGTCAACATGCTGGCCGCGAAAACCCAAGAATACCCAACAATCACCAACCCTGCACCCAAAAGTGGAGCAAGTATACTCCCCAAACCAGTAAGCGTGTTTGCCAATCCTAAATAAGTGGGACGCTTTTCGGGTGCGCAGAATTCCAACACAACTAACGTGGTCGAAACCATTTGCACGCCTCGGAACAGCCCCAATAGAAAGAAGACTGCGACGAACCACCAAGCCTGTGGTGAGAACCAAGCAACGCCAAATGCAATAAAAGACATAAGTGCAGAGATTTCGAGCGCAAGGCGATGCCCAAAGCGGTCAGAGAAGAAGCCGCCGCTGATGTTGCCCATAGTCTGGCCAATCAACGTGGCGGTGGTGAATGTTGCCACCATACCATCTGCAATATCCCACGTCACGATTGCGGCGACGGTCAGGAATCCGGTGCCCATTTCGGCCACTGCCAGCGTGAAGCGGGCGATCAAGTAGTTGCGAAAGTTGCTGTCGGCGCGCACAATTTTGGGTAACTCGGCTAGATATTGACGGCTCGTCCGCACGGCACCGGTGGCAGCCTCCACCGGTTCGCGCGTTTGGGCTAGAAAGAACCAGCTGATCATGATGCTGATGCCCGCTGCCCCAAAAATATAGGCAAAATTAAGCGGAAAGGCCACCGTTTCTAACAGCGTGCCCGCGACGGCTGCTGCGCCGATCCCAAGCAGGGTGCCGATAAATGCGTTGACGCCAAAGAAGCGCCCGCGTCGCGTGACTGGAAAGCAGCGTGCAATCAACTCTTGCCAAGCTGTGGCAACCACGCCACCACCTAGATTGAACCAAGCATAAAGCAGCAGAAAGAGGAGTAGCGCCAATGTTGGGGATCGATATGCAGCCAAAGGTGCAACAAAAAAGAGGATTGCTGGCACCCGTTCGCTCAGAAAGCCCAAATTGACCACAATTGGCTTCTTACGGTGCAGCCGTTCGATAGCGTTTGCCGTAAAAAGCTGGGGCAAAAAGTGTCCCCCCTGCGAAAGCATCGCCACGATGGCCAGTGGGATTGTGCTAGTGGTCAATTTGCTGATAAAGAGGGGAAGAATCGTCGTCGCGGAGAGGAGGCTAAGCGCGCCCATAAAGAAGATAACGTCGAACGAATTGAAGAAGAGATTCCACCTAAAGTTGCGATCCCGCTCACTTTCAGCTTCGGCTGAGGTGAGAATCGTTACGGGTTGGTCGAGCTGCAACATGCGGCGCAGGTACAAATGTGTCATATTCGGAACGGTCTATTTTTCAACGAAGTTTGATTAAAAATTACGTCCGCTGATTATACCCGTTATGTGCAACATTCGCCCACATTCAGTAGACCAAAATGCAGTGAGAAACCCCCATCAACCTTGCTTTAGCAAATGGCGCAGATACGCACCCTCATCTTTCACCTTGGCATGATCATCCCCCGGACCAAATTCTTCGAGCGAAATTGCGCCGGTGTACCCAACCGCCTTCAGATCCTTAATAATCTGTGGAATGTTGGCGACCCCCTCCTTGAGCGACGTAAAGGTCCACCGCCACTGCATTTTACCGTCTGCATCCCGTTCGACAGCAACAGGAACGCCATTGCCGATATGACAGTGCGCCAAATATGGGCCAAGCAACTCCATGCCCATGCGCGTCTCCTCGATACCCACACGGATCATGTTGGGTACGTCGTAAATCGCGCCAATGTGGTCCGGATCCAGATCGCGCAAAAGCTCAAGCGCACGCGCGGCGGACACAGCCACTGTACCCACATGAATTTCGTACACTACCTTGACCCCATACTCGCGCGCCACTTCGCTCAGCACCGCAAAGCCAGCGCGTGCCGCCAGAAACTGTGGCAAGTAAGGCTGCGTCCGATCATGTGGTGCCGCGCCGATGCGGATCAACGGTGGATTGTTCGGATCGATTGCCAGCGCGCCATTAAAGAGTTTTTGCACCAGCTCCGTTTGATCATAGGTTGCGCGCGGGGCCAATGCCACCACCCGCACACCGCTCCGCCGCGACGCAGCACGGATCTGTTCGGCTTTATTTACCACATTGTCGGGGCTAATATCGGTCAGGTGACGCCCCCAAAAAGAGGGAGCGACATTGGCATCGTCGGGATTATAGCGGCAGCGTAACTCTACTGCATCATAGCCATATTCAGCCAACGCATCAAACGTCTCATCGATTGTCCAATTCGGTAACATTACCGACGTGCAGCTAAGATCCATTTTGTTCTCCATGCGTAACTATTCAGACTAAGGAGCGTCGGTTGAGTAGGCCGTATTTTGCCTTGATAGCATAGCGGCTGTATCGAAACTAAGATTACTTGCATATGCTATAACTCATTTTGATGGCGTAGCCGCCGCTTTCGGCATCACGCTCTTATCATTTACGAGGCCATCGATTGCAGCGCTACCGCCAACACCTCGGCCCCAATTCGGATCGCATCGGGCGTCGCGTATTCGCGTGCGTTGTGGCTAATGCCGTCGCGACATGGGATAAAAAGCAGCGCCGTCGGGATAAATGTGCCGTCGCCGCGCGGGTGGATCGCAACCACCGCCGCATCATGCAGCGCGCCGCTTGGCATCTTAATGTGCGATGCGCTCGACTCCTGGCACGCCTCGACCAACACTCCCTGCAATGTTGGGTCCATCTCCGCAATCGGATCCAAAAACATCAGGCGCTGCACGCTCAGCAATACGTTAAGTCGCTCTGCAATCTGCCCAAACAATGTTTCGATCTCGGCCATGTGCGCCTCTAAAAATGAGACATTGTTGCTGCGCACGTCGGTCGTAAAATAGCCATAGGGTGACACCTTCGTAATCGCATTTTCGTGGACCGCCGGATTCTGAACATTGTAATCCCGATCCGAGTTGAGCACGCCCACCGTCTGTACCAGATCCGCTCCCTCGGCCAGCCGCTGTTGGCCCAGTTTCTCCATCTCGACCTGCATTGTTGCAATTGCCAAATTTGCGTCGCGTCGATAGTCGACACCCATCGGCGTACCGCCCGAATGCGCGGCCTCGCCCGTCACCACAAAGCGCGTGCGGATCGTGCCGCGAATGCTCGTCGTGATCCCGATCTCCTTTCGCTCGATCTCAAGCCTGCGCGCTTGCTCAATGTGCAGCTCGAAATAAGCCGCAATCGAATCGATGTGAGCCTGTTCCAGCGCAGGGCGACACTCTGCAATAAACGATGGGTCAAAGCCTTGGCCGATAATCGCCTGCTCCAGCGTGCGCCCATCAAATTTGCGCAGCAGAATATTGCGGTCGTTCACACCAAATGCGGCCCGACTGCCTTTACAGACCGAGCCAAATGTCGCTGATTCCTCACCCCGCCAAATCACGAGCTCCAGCCTTTTGGAAAAGATTGGCCAACTTTTGCGTACAGCCAAAATGGCCTCCAACCCGGCCAAAATTCCTGCTGCCCCATCATAGTTCCCACCAAAAGGAACGGTATCCACATGCGAGCCGACCTGAACGACCTGGTCGCCTGATCCCGGCGTCGATAGATAGAGATTGCCAACGCCATCATATTTGGTTCTCAACCCATGCTCCGCCCCAACGTCGCGCACATACGCCATCGCAGCGCTCTCTTCGTCGGACCAAGAAGCACGTAGGAAGCCAGCTTCGCGAAACGAACCAAGGTTGCCTATCTTCTCTAAGACAGTCAGATGCGTTTTGATGTTTGATACGGGAATGGAGAGCATAAGGGGTCGAGGTTGTTTGGTGGGTTGAAGGAGATGATTCGTGATTCGTGTGCAACCAATCAGATGGTGCTGAGAAATGAAAGTTGGGCTACCAACCTCCTTAAATCTTTTCTCAGCACCACAATTGCCTGACGCCACGAATCACGAATCACTTTTTACACGAGTGTTTTCGTGGGCCTCATTGTTAAGAATTCGCCTTGCCCCGGCTGTGCCACAATCTCGCCATCTTGCAGAACGGGTTGGCCGCGTTGGAAGGTCCGCTCGGGCCAGCCCAAAATTTTGCGCCCAGCGTAGAGCGTGTAGCCCACGTTGGAATGCTGATTTTCTTTGGTGATCGTCACTTCGCGTGCCGGGTCAAAAACGATAATATCGGCATCGGATCCAACTGCGATTGTCCCTTTTTTGGGGTACAAGCCAAATATCTTGGCCGGATTCTCACTCAACAGTTGGATCAAGCGTACGAGGCTGATCCGCCCTTTGTTGATCCCCTCATCGTAGGTCAGCGGCAGCACCGTTTCTACCTGCGGTGATCCAAAGCCCTGCTCCAGAAACTCGCCATTCGGATCTTTGGGCTTGGGCGCGTGATCCGACGAAACGACCTGCAAAATGTTGTCGCGCAGTCCGCCCCACAGCGCCTCGCGATCCGCTGCTGTACGGATCGGCGGACCCACCTTGGCCAACGCTCCGTGCGTCTTGATGATCTCTTCGGTTAGCGTCAAATAGTGGGCGCAACTCTCCGCGTGGATAATTTGCCCCTGTGCCCGCGCGTGCTCAATGTGGCGCAGCGAGCGCGCGGTAGTCACATGCACAATGTAGAGCGGACACTGCGCAACTTCGGCCAATCGCATAGCGCGGAAAGTGGCCTCTTCTTCCAACGCTGCGGGACGCGAAATGTTGAAAAACTCAGCCGATGCGTTGGGCCCCGTCAGATATTTATCTTCCAAATAATCGATGCCACCACCATTCTCGGGGTGTACCATTGCCATGCCGCCATTCGCTGCCAGAATGTCCATTGCCTTCATCAGCTGGTAATCATCGGTTGTCCAGCCCTGCTTGATGTAGGGCATAAAAAACTTAAAGGTGCGAATCCCCAACTCCATGGTTTTTTCGATTTCGGGCACGTGATTGGGCGCATCGAACATGCCTGTGTGCAGCCCAAAATCGGTGCGTGAATTGGCTAACCCTTCGTCGATAAAACGCGCGGTGGCATCGTACATGCTCTCGCCCTTATAGGCATAGGCAAAGTGCAGCAGTGTCGTCGTGCCGCTGTAGGCCGCAACTCGCGAGCACGCTTCTATATCATCCTCGTAGACCGGATGCACATGCACATCGATCACACCGGGCAGCAAAAGACGCCTACTCACGTCGATCACCTTCGCGCCCTCCACAGCCAAATTTGACCCCACCGCGCAGATAGTTTCGCCTGATATCGCGACATCGGCCCGCTGCTGTCCTGTGCCGGTGACAACGGTGCCGCCTTTTAAAATGAGATCGATTTGTTGGGTCATAGAATGTGCTCCATAGGTGAATTATAATAATATTGATCTTCTGCCAAAGATGATAAAGATTTTCTCACAGACGGAAAGGAACGCGAACAAAAAATGTCGAAAGGCTTTGTCCGTGATCCCTTCCGTCCGTGAGAAAATTAGCTCTGCGCTTTGACACAACGTCCCGTTTGATAGCCATAATTTATAATCAACTAAAGCAGCGCAATAGATGATTAAAACAGAAACCGTACAACAGCCAAGAGCCCAACAATTGCCAGAATAATCAGCAGCGCAAACGCCAGCCCGATACAGCCTAAAATTACCCAACCGTCGCGGCCCATCCGTTCATAGCGCACGCCGCCTTCACCCTTGGGGCGCAAATGGTAGATGATCCCATGCCTCGTTTTGATCTGATCCAGCAAGCGCAAAATCGTCTCTTGGGCATAGGCATCTTCCAACTTTTCGATGTGCCCGCGGAACTTCAGTTGCTGTAATATCCGTAGCGGATCACCCCCACACGAGCGCTCAAATTCTGCGCACGCGGCCTGCATCTCCGCACTCTTTTCCGCTTCCAAATACCAGTAGCGCCCAGCCATTTCGGGGTAATCGAGCAGACTGTAAACTTTACCAAGCCGTCGACGGATAGCTAAATTGTCGGGCTGAGCAGAGTGCAACCCGTGCAGTCTATCTCGCGCCCTACCAAGTTGACCATCTGCGATAAATTGATCAACTTTGGGGAAGTTTTGTGATTGAATCATATGCATTCCTAAGGATGAAGATGCATAACGGGAAAACGAAAATTGGTTAGCGGGGAGCAGATTTTACTTTATTTTACAGTCTTAGACTATACCACAAAGCGTGTAAATGACTTCGTCTTATTAAGTAACCTGACCTGATTGACTGACAGAATTTTTCAAATCGAATAGTTATATCCGCCCACTTCCTGTGGCACAAAATCAAGAGTGTAATTTGCTGGTTTTAGGTGCCACCAGACTTTGGAGTCGACTCCATCAAGTATACGAGAGAGAGCCTGAATTAGCATATCAACTGAGTTTACAGGCATATCAGAAACTTTCATTTCATGCTGAAAATCATCACATGTTATAAAAATCGGTAGCCAGCCATGTTGTGGGATTCCAAATCTACATTTTAGTTTCATTATTTTTCTACGCCCAGGTAAGGGTGAACAGTTACAAAATGAGGTAAACTATGAACGTTGTTTCCTTTACCGAGGCCCAAAACGACCTAAAAAGAATTCTCGATCAAGTTATTGATGATTTTATCTGTATGATCATCACGCTCCGCTATGCCGATGATGCTGTTGTGGTGTTGCTTGATTACTATAAGGCCATTCCAAAAAGTAAATATACAGTGTGGCCGCAAGCTACTCTAGAAAATCGCTAAAATCTGTGTAATTACTTTTCTGGTTTAGCCTAACAGCCTAATGGAGACACTTCATCCACTCAAATCTTCGGCTAATTCCGCCCATTTGGCCCGCTCTATTGAACAATATAAAGCCGGTCAAAGAGTCAAGCAAGACATGTATGAACAGCTTTTTAACCCTCCGGTTGTTTCAAGTTAGGCTGTTGCATCTAACAATTTGAGAACCGTTACTCAGCCATTTTGGAAACTCTGCCACTAGATCAGAAACAAGTTCTTCATTGACAGATCCATTTGTCCGAAAATTGCTCAGTAGCTCTACAATTGTCCACGCTTTTGCAAATCGAAGTTCTGTGGCAAGAGTTTCAACTTTTGCTTTGCTGGCACTTTGTAGATATTCTACCGCCACCAATTGAAACTTTTCTACTGTACCAAATCCCGGAACTGTAATGGCCAAGTCGATAGTGGGCGTTCCCCAGCCAAATCGTTCCCAATCGAAGTGGGCAAGGGTACTATCTTGGTGTACGCGCCAGTTGGCAGGATTGGGATCACCTGAGATTAAGCAGGTTGATTCAAAGAGTGGCTGGGCCGCATTGCGCCATGCCGATAGTTGTGGTCTAAGCGCTTGCGCAATCGCCTGCGGAAACCAAGTGAGTGCTGTCTCTGTCATTTCGGCAGTCCATTTTGGTCGAAACATTGATGGCTGGGAGCGCCATTGATTTCCATCAACGTTATGCAATCGCCGCAAAATCGCAAGTTGTTCCGCGTCCGCCAGCCACCGTTGACGCGGGAACGGCATAGGAATGTTCTCTAAAACCAGCCAAATTGATCCAGCCACTCGCTCGATGAACCAAAGATGCGGGCTTGAAATGCCCTCTTCTTGCAGTGTCGGGCTGACTTGTTCGTAAAAGAAAGCTTCGTTGGCCTTCGTTGTGTGCTTGACAACTATCGTTTCGTCGGTAAAGTGGATGCGCCAAACTGTGGCGTCGGTCAAACCGCTGAGCGATTGGACCTGAGTTGGCGAGCCGAAATTTTTGTCCAGTAGAGTTTGGATCGAATCTGGTAGGAAATTTAGTACTTGCATATCAGGATTTTCTGTACCCACATCTCTTGAATTATTTGACTATTTCCTGTGGTTGACAACGTATCTATTTCTAAAGTGTTCCCAGCTGTCAAATTGAAGGCTTGGACTAGACCTCTCCCTGTCCCTCCCCTGATTGAAAATCTAGTTGTGGTCAGCACATTTTGTGCGGGGGACTTGTTGAGCAACTTGCTGCAACAAACTGAGCAGCAGCTATCTATAGTTTGAACCCAGTCCAGTTACTAGATCGTCAACAGGTTCCCTCTCCAGAAAATAACTTGCGAACGCCCATGACATCACTCAAATAGGAGAGGGACAGGGTGAAGTCAAGTCCAATGTGTCGATGCAAACTCTACCATTCGTTTCAATGGTTCGCCAGTACTTCAATCGCCCGAACCGCCGCCTCTTCATCTGTCCCATCTACCTCAACGGAAAATTGATACGTGGGTGCAATCTCGTTGATCCAATACTCAAAAAACTCTGCCGCTTTATTGTGCCCAATCGGATTGCGACTCGCTATATTCCGCTTGGCAACACGGTCTAGACAGATTTGTTTCGGCGTCACAACATGTACTAGCGCAATCTCATATTGATCAATCACCTCTAGAAGCAATGGCCTCTGAACGACGCCTGTCGATTCGAATGCTGCTAAACCCGGAAGTGATAGATGCTCGTGATAATGATTGCGCAGAAATTCAGTCGCCGATGCTAGATTAAACTCATCCCTATTGCCAAAACGTTGATAGATAAGTCCTTCTAAATCCGCATAATGCGCAATCCCTCGCACGTTGAGTCGATTCCCTAGATATGATTTGCCTGACCCAAAGGGACCCATAAGAATGATCCCGTCGAGTGGTTTTGCATGTGATGACATGGAGCTCAGCCTTCCCAATCGTGTTGCGTATCGCATTCGCCAGCGCTGGCCTTAGATGTCATTAAAGCGCGGTCGCCAACTCAACAAGCCTGACGATTTTCTTGACATCCTCACTGGACTTAAAAGATTGTATAATCCAACGCGAGTTTTTCGACCGATCCAAATGACTTGTCGTGTCTTCTGGCGGCGACAGACCCTCTCGCTTAATAATTGCGGGCGTCAGCCTAATATCGATTTCGCTACTACTTTTACTTTGGAAATGTGCGACCTCTTTTTTATTAAAGTAGACACAAAGCAAAGTGGACTCTTTCCATAACGCGGTGGAAACGTTGGGTAATTTTTCTAATTGCTCGATTAGTTCATCCTGTACTGTAGACATGTGGTACCCTTTTAGAGAAAATTCAATTGGCTGAAAAGTATTTTTACAAGAAATCGCACCTACTCAGAGCGGATCTGAATTCTAAGAGCGTCCTCGAAAACGATCTCAAAGATTCGCCAAATAGAATGCGACGGTCCGCCGCATGGCTTCCGCAAAAGCAGGATCGCCAATATTGTGACCACCGCTGTCGTATCGATAGAATTCGTGTGTTTTATTTTGTGCGACCAAAGCGGCTGCTAAATCGACAGAATAGCCAATATTGACCACATTATCGTTAACCGCATGATGTAGCTGGAGCGGAGCCTGCAACGTTGAAAGATTCTCTGTCAACGAGACCGCACGCCAATAGGGGACCGCTAAATCGGGCTGACCATAAAACTCGCGAATCTCGCGTCCACGACGAAATCCTGGCGCACGGTCAAAGAAATCGCGGTTGGCCGAGGGATCGTCAATCGAATAGCGCCCCAGATCATTATAACTATAGACGGCCCCCGCCCAAATCACCCCTGCCCGAACATCCGGCTCGATCAACATTGCGCGCAGCACAAGATTTCCTGCCATGCTATGCCCCCACATGCCAATCCCTTGCGGATCCACAAAATCCAATGTCTGAAGACTCTTCAGTGCAGAAATGGCGTCCACCGTATAGTTGGGCGAAAAGTACGTCCCGCTTGACTCGCCTTCGGAATTGCCGTGCCCTCGCAGATCGATCTTAAATACGACAAGCCCGCTGCTGGCAAGCGCACCAACATAGGCCACATAGCGTTCAGTTGTCTGATAAACATCTGGCGGGATAAAGCCATGGTTGAAAACGACTGCCTTATAGCCACCCGCTGGCGAATCGCCGAATGGTACAGTCAACAATCCATAGATGCGATTGCCTTCAGAAAGATAGCTGGCGATATATTGCGCATAGTTTGAGCCATTCTCCAGCGTCTGCTCGAACGTTATCTCGCTGCCCACAATTTCTCTCGCCCGCAGCGTGGCGATAGTCAACTCGTTGCCCATTTCGAACTGCGGCTCAACGGGTGGTATAGATGTAGGTGGTATAGATGTAAGGGACATTTCAGTGGGTGGCATAATCGTCACGTCGATAATAGTTGCTTCCGGCTGTGCTTCTACTCCAGATTGCACGACCGTTGGCCGCTCTGTCTCTGCTGGATCCTTTAGAGGTTGCTCCCCACTATCCTGATCGGTCAGCAAATCGCCAACCCACAAGACTGGATCTGCCGTACTCTCTTCTTCAGATATATTGTCGATAGAATTATCCGTAGGCATCGATCCCAACTGACACCCAATGAGCATGGCCAATATTAATAATATATGGAACCAAAGAAAAACTCTGTTTTTTAAACTCATTAATTGAATCAATTTACTCCTAGAAAGACCGTCGATTATTTTGTGCCCTTCGTCACAAAGACTCTATGGTAAGAAGGTTAAACTTGTTATAGACCATTCCCAAAAATTAACTATACAGTATGGCCGCAAGCTACTCCAGAAAATCGCTAAAATCCGTATAATTATTTTTCTGGTTTAACCATAAACCTTTTTAGGTTTTCTTTTGTGGCTTTTGTATTTTTGCGGCAAATTTGATTTTCTTGCAGTGGACTATCGCAAATCTAGCGCAAAATAGACATCGCGGCCAAACTCGCTCTCTTTGTAATGGGTAATGTGAAATCCGTACCGCTGGTAAAAGGCTATCACCTCATCCCAAGTAGCGGTTGTTTCCAGCATAAGCTGTTTAAACCCAGCGATTTTGCTTTCTTCACAAAGCCTGTCTAATATTTGTGTTCCAATCCCAGCGCGCCGCAGATCCGATGCCACAGACATGCGCATAATCACAGCTTTGGCTGCTGAACGAGGAACGAGCGCACCCGTGCCAACGATCCTATCATTTTGGGAGGCAACAATAAAGATGGCATTCTCATAACTCTCCGCGATATTATTCAAATCGGGATTGAGTGTCGGGTCGAGCTCCCCCCAATGATCCGCAAGCCCAGCCAAAATGAGCGCCTTAGCATCCTCTTGATCCGTGGGATCGAAGCGCCTGAAACGTATCACCGGTTCGTCGTTCATATAAGGTTTTTCCTACCAAGGACGCTCACTACCATCCCAGTTGACAAAGCTACCCGTACTTTCAATCGTCAGCGCATCGACCACATTAATCAACCCCGCCGCACTCTCATCCGGACTTAGCGCTGCGCTGCCACCACCCATATCCGTCCGCACCCAGCCTGGATGAGTTAGAAGTACCGCAATCCCCTCTTTTTCTAAATCGGCGGCCACGCCCTGCATCACCTTATTGACCGCCGCCTTCGAGGTGCGATAGGCAATCCTGTCCGAGCCGGGCATCGTCATGCCACCCATTTGGCTAGAAACAGTCATCACCTTGGCAGAACCATGTTTGCTTGCCGCCTTCCGCAAATGGGGCAAAAACGCATGGACCACCCGCAGCGGCCCCAACACATTCACATCGAGAACCTCTGCAAATCCTGCAAAGTCCATCTCCAATGCAGAACTAGTACGCGGACCCATAATCCCCGCATTATTGATCAGCACATTGATCGGATCATCCAAACCGCTCGCCGCCGCATTGATAGCCGCTTCATCGCATACATCAAAGGTCAGTTGCTGGAAATTGTCGTGCGTAACGGGGGCCGAACCGCTGCGCAACGAGCCGATCACACGGTCACCACGTTCGAGCAGAGCTTTGGTCATAGCGAGGCCGATGCCGCGCCCACAGCCTGTAATGAGGTAAGTGGTCATTAAGTTATTCCTATCGGATTTTTGGTTTCTAGATATTGTTACACAATGCAGAAATTAATTTAATTTATTGGAACTAAAATTTTATGCTATCATGATCCTAACCTCTATCGCAATTTTGGTCGAAGAAATCGACTGCATTATATCTCCCCAGAAAAGCTCTGTCCCAATTCTGCTCCTTGAAATATAGTACGGAACTTTTCTGGGCAAGTATGTCGAACAATTTAGACGCCAAGAGACATTCAAATTCTACTATTCAAAAGGTACAACTAATCTTGAACAAACAAATCACAATACTCGACGGTGGCATGGGCCAAGAACTGCTCAAGCGCGGCATCACTGGGAACGTAGCACTTTGGGCCGCCAACGCACTTATAACCGATCCCGAAATCGTGCAAGAAATCCACGAAGATTACATCAAAGCAGGCGCAGACGTCATCACCACCAACACCTACTGCACCACACCCACCCGCTTCAAACGCTTCGACCTAATGGATCGCTTCGTCGAGCTCAACGAGCTTGCCTGCCAACTCGCACAGCAAGCACGCACCAAACTCGCCCGGCCCGACGTACAAATCGCTGGTTCGCTCCCACCCTACTTCGACAGCTATCGACCCGACAGAGTCCGTTCGTTCGAAGAGCTATTGCCACTTTATAAAAAACAGGCCAACATTCTGGCCCCGCACGTAGACCTGCTCCTCTGTGAAACCATGTCCACGGCCTCGGAAGCATTGGCCGCCGCAACCGCCGCAGTCAATACGGGCAAACCAGTCTGGGTCGCGTGGACGTTAGCAGACGAAGGCGCGGATCACCTGCGCAGCGGCGAAACCATCGAGCAAGCGGCCGCCGCACTGGCCCACCTCAAAATCGACGCCTTTCTCGCCAACTGCTGCGCCCCCGAAAGCATCACCGCCGCCATGCCAAAACTAGCGGCAATCGGTTCACAACCCGTCGGTGGATATGCCAACGGTTTCGTCGCCATCCCCAGCGACTGGGTGATCGATCAAAGCGTAGACGGCCTCGGCTCGCGCACCGACCTCGACCCAGAATCGTACGCTGCCTATGCCAAAGAATGGATAGATACAGGCGCAACCATCATCGGCGGCTGCTGCGAAGTTGGTCCCGCACACATCGCACAATTGAGAACACTGGTCGACCAATCTGTTTGATTCTGGTTCCCCATGCTTTGCATGGGTACCCAATCTCGGCGCTCTGCGCCCCGAAAACCCTATCCAAACAGCACATCCTTCTACTTCGACGAACACTGCCTCTGGCACACAACCGGCGAATATGTCTCCGTCCTGCCCGTTGGTGGCTGGCTGCAACCGATGACCAGCGGTGGGCATCTCGCTTATCGACGCTTCGGGCCTCTCTGCCCAACTGATGGTACAAAGCGCCGATCTCGCCACAATGGACGATCTGCTGCGCGTGCATGAACGCAACTATCTTAAAAAGCTGAGCGGCATCAGCGCGACCGATAGTGAAATTCTATCAGTGCAATAAATCGTCATTTAGAAAACGGCATCTCCCTCCCCCGAACGCATTACCATTACTGCTCACTTTGGCTCTTTTTCTTAGCCTAATTCCTCATAGCTCCATCTACGCACAAGAAGGCGGAGGCATCTATTTACCCTTTATCAACACAGGGGGAAATACTGCACCAGAGCGACCTTCAAATAACGATATAATCAGCATAGAGACAATAGAAGACCAAGATTTTCTGATTGCTGACAATGGCAGTGGCTATGTGGGCGCGCCACTCTATTATTATCTTGAGGATAACGAAGAAGCCTCTGAAAGTAGCTGCGATGCTGCATGTACTGAAGCATGGCCCCCCTTAACTGTTACCTCCGCCGAACAACTGTTTGCGTTAACAGATAATTCAGAACAGTTCAGTACGATTCAACGTGAGAATGGGTCACGCCAAATTACTTATAGCAGTCGTTACATTATCGCTATGCAGGCGATAATGTAACGACTGCTATCGATTCAGATTCGGTTATAGCGACAACAATCACACCTAATGGTCAGGGGATTGATGGTTTGTGGTGGCGTGCGGAGGTAACGCAGCAGATTGAGGCAGAGTCTGACGCATTTATTAACGCCAATGCTTTCTTCCGCACCTTCTCCTCTGTTGTCACAAGTTTTGCAGAATCAGGCACCGTATCGACCGATCAATCAAGCCGTACAGAATGGCATACGGTTGAGCTGAATCGACGCTACACACAGCCAATTGTAATCATGCAGCCTCTGTCTCACCGTGGCTCTGAACCATCGACTGTTCGAGTGCAAAACGTTACGAATCGTAGCTTTCAATTCAAAATTGATGAATGGTCATATCTTGATGGTGCACACATATCAGAAACGATTCACTATATGGTTATCGAATCTGGCATTCATACAATGCCTAATTCCGGTGGTATGAAGCTACATGCTGGATTGACTGATGTAAATCATAGTTGGTCTACTGTTTCTTTCCAAGAAGAATTTACGCGTGCGCCCATCGTTCTTTCGCAAGTTCAGTCAGTTGTTGGTGGAGAAACAGTTATAACGAGACAGCGCCGTATAAATCGCACTCAATTTGAACTGCGCCTGCAAAAATCTGAAGCTAGCAACGGCGCACGCTCAAGAGAAACCGTTGGCTACCTTGCGATGATGCCAGGTGAAACGTATCTTGGTGGTCAAGCTGTAAAAGCTGGCCGCACAAGCAACTCGGTTACGCACAAGCCAAAAAAGATCAACTTCGGTGGTGATTACGGTGAACCCATTCTGCTAGCAGCCATGCAGACTTTTGACGGCCCTGATGTAGCCGGTCTGCGTTATGAAGAGCTTACTGCTAGCTCTGTAACACTTTTTATCGAAGAAGAGCAATCTAAAGATAGCGAAATGAACCATACCACTGAGGTTATTGGCTACATTGTGATCGGTGTAAATGACGATCCGCCAACTGTGACGCCAATTCCTACCTCAGCTCCGCTTACCCCAACTCCGCTTACCCCAACTCCACTTGCCCCAACTCCACTTGCCCCAACTCCACTTACCCCAACCGCAACACCTAGTCAGGTTACTCCAACTGTAACGACTGTGCCTGAAAATCAGGTTTTATTTATCGAAGAGTCGGATCGCGAGCGTGGAATATACGAGAAAAATGGCGCACAGCGAACTACAGTGAGCGTTCAACGTCAGGGGGGAACTCGAGCGATCAATATTGCATTTACTCTGTTGGGCCACGTGGATACAACTAAGGGGTCCGCTGCTCCCGGGGATTATATTCTCCGCGGCTCGGATGGGCAGCTCCTCACCGATAGCATTCCATTCAAAGTAGGTCAGACGATTCACGATATTACTATCGAAGCTGTTGTTGATGAACAGATCGAGGTGCCAGAGACCTTACGTATCCAGCTTCAGAATGGACAAGGGATGGCAGACGTATATATGAATGTTATGGATTCAAATAGCGATGGAAAGATATCGTCTGCGGATAGTAGCTTTAGCGATGATGCTAAGATTCGTGAAGCAAGTGCTGCGCTGGTGGATCTAGCTGATGACTATCTGTGTACAGGCCGCTTGCAGGCTAATGCAACTGGGGATTTACAAACCGACGCACGAGAAATTATCATCACGGGCGTAAAAGATGCACTTGCTTTTCGAGATGGAAGAAATGCAACCCAGTCAACAAGAGCACTTGACGATCGTATTCGCGAAGCACTTTACCTTGTTGCGTCCGCGCCACACTGTACCTATATGGAGTAAACAAATAATGTCTAATAATTTGAATGATCACACAATGAATAGGCGGCACTTCATGCGGCAGGCTGCCTGTGCAGCACTCGGTGCAACCGCAATGGTCAATACGCTGGCTTCGCTAAAACTAACCTCTGCTGCAATGGCTCAAGGGATTGTACAGGATGATTATAAAGCGCTAGTCTGTATCTTTTTGGCTGGTGGCAATGACTCGAATAATCTCCTAGTCCCGCGTGGCAACAGTGAGCTACGAACAGATTATCAGAATGGGCGTGGGGTGATTGCACTTTCAAATAATCAATTGCACGCACTCACTGTACCTACCACGACAATGGCTTTCGACCAATATCATGATGGTAGTCGCTCATCTATGGGAATTCATCCCAATGCAAAAGGGATTGCAGATCTCTTCAATGCCAAAGACCTCAGCTTCGTCTGCAACGTCGGGACGTTGGCTTATCCAATCCAGAATCGCAATCAGTACATTAATAAGAGTGTACCTTTGCCCGCGGATCTGTTCTCGCATTCCAATCAACAAATGGAGTGGCAGACATCGGTCGCCGATAGACCTTCTGCTACGGGATGGGGGGGACGTACCGCCGACTTACTCCACGCTGGATATAATGGCGACGCGTCGAAGGTCTCTATGTCGATTTCACTAGATGGTGCAAATACATTCCAGCGTGGGGTAAGTGCCGAAACGGCGGCCTTTACCGTTAACAGCAATGGGGCTAGGCCACTAATTGGTTATGGATCGACGGCCGACCCATATAATAGAGCGTACCATGATGGCGCCACCTATGATGAACCAAATTACAAAACAGTCGCGAAGGCCATCGCCTAAAAGCTCTAGAGTCGTTAATAAAACTGACGAGCGACAATTTGCTGGAAGAGGCCCATATGCAAAAGATAATGAGCAGCCGTGCTGTGTCAGACACAGTTAACAACGCACTTACTGCTGCTACTGCTACCGGCACTAATTTTGATCAACTATTTGTTGATGCCCAGCATAATTTAGGCGACCAGTTAAAGACAGTTGCTCAACTCATCGCGGGCCGAACTGTGCTTGGCAATCAACGTCAGATCTTTTTCGTGCAGGTTGGTGGATATGACGTTCATCAAAGTCATCTCAGTTTGCACTCGGATTTGATGGCAGAGCTTTCCTCGGGACTAATGGCCTTTACCGATGCACTAAAAGCAACAGGCCATTGGGATAAAACAGTAGCTTACACTGCCTCTGACTTCAGCCGTACCTTTACCCCAAATGGGACCGATCCCGATGCTGGGACTGATCATGCATGGGGTGGCCATGCCATGATAATGGGTGGACCTGTCGTAGGTGGAGAGCTCTACGGTCACTTTCCTTCTCTTAAAACTGGTGATGAGAGTGGCTCGATTGATGCGCATAAAGGTCGCGGGCGCTGGATCCCGTCAACGTCCGTCGATCAGTACTCGTCTGTGCTGGCGCGCTGGTTTGGCGTCGACAGCAATTCACTGAAGACTATTTTTCCCAATCTTGGACGCTTTGACGATCCGGTCTCGACGACTTTGGCGAATCTCAGATTTATCGAGGGAATGTAGCGTATAGAATCTCAGTTGATCTAAATTAGTATCTTGAACGTATCTTCTCGCTATTCTAAGGCAAATAGCGCATGCTGAAGTGAAGCCAAAATGACCTCCGCCATTTATTGAAAAGATATGTTTGAAAGATAATTTTTGTAAAAAGGTGACAACTCGTATTGAATGAGTTGTCACCTTTTTGTTTTCTGGTAAAGGTTACTACAAAAAGATTGACGTTCGGCCAAGCAGACACTATAATTACACAATAACATTACCGTGCCTTAATCCAACCAATCCACCCAAGCCCATGGACATCCCAAAGCACGCCCAACTCAACGACCTCTTTGCTCGCTTTGTGGAAGAAGTGCCCATTCGCTCGACTGATGTCGATATATTTCGTTCTGTGCGCCAAACCGCCGAGCGCAACTTCGCACAGCTTGAACAACTCCGACAAATTGACGAAATCCAAGCCAGCCACGTCGATCAAATTCTGCTCGGGCTGCTGCCGCACGCCGACACCACCAACAACCGCGCCCGCAACGCGTGGATCCACTGGTCGCCCGCCATCACCGCCGACATCCGCCACTGGTACGAGGCATCGGGTTGGACCGAACCCAGCGACTGGCCGCAGATCACATGGTCTATACTAGAGACGGTGCGCCGCTGTGTCGATCACAGCGGGGATTTGGCTACCGCGTGCCGAGATTTCAGCCAATCTTCCTTCAGCAAAGGCTTTCAAAGCGGCACACTTTCGCCTATCCTCAACGCATTAAATCCCAAAGAATTTTTACTCATCAATAACCGTATTCGGGCTGTGTTGAACTATTTTGGCGACACGAACTTTAGCCAATCGCTGACCGATTATGCCGCGGCCAACGCCGCGCTGCACGCACTTTTGGGCCAGATTGAAACACCCATAACGGGGCCACTTTCGCTGGCGGATCGCTTTGATCTCTTTACGACGTGGCTGTTGGTTGACCAGAAATTTGTGCTGCGTGCGCCACAACATTGGCTGCTGCAAGTGGGCGATGACGCGTGGACGTGGCGGGCGTGGCAAGAGGGCAATTTTGTGGCAGTCGGCTGGGACGAGCTAGGCAATCTGAGCGACGTGCGCAAGGCGGAATTCGAGCGGCGACGCGATAGCCTGATTACCCAACATGGTGGCGATAAAGGCAGCGGCTGGACGAAAAAGAGCACCAACCAAGCGTGGACTTTTGCGCGGCAATTGCATGAAGGCGATCAGCTCATTATCTGCCGTAAGCCGTCGCTTTTGCTGGGCGTGGCAACCGTGATTGGCCCCTACTATTTTGTGCCCGAAACGCCGCAGGGTCATCGCATTCCGGTCGAATGGAGCGACCGTACAGCCCGCACAATTTCGTTGGACAAGCGTGATCTGAAAAAGTTGTTGATCCGGCTGGACGCCAGCGACTTTTCGGCATTTTTAATGGCACCCGCTGCGTCGGCGAGTCAAGTGGATGCGTCGCTCACCGCAGAGCCCACCAATGATTCTGGACCGGCCTATCTGCGCTTCTGCGCGCCGCTTGTCGAAACATTACGCGAGCAGGATCAAGGTGTGAGCGCGGCCGAACTTTATGCTTCAGTAATCAAACGGGTGAAGGTGCCAAAGAGCGAGCGCGATCAGCTTGCACCCAGCGGATCCAACCGTGTGCGCAGTCAGGTGGATCGTGCACGCTATACGTTGGCAAAAGCGGGGGTAATTGCGTCGCCGAAGCGCGGTCTGTGGCAGATAACGCCCGCTGGCCTAGATGTGGAACTGTCCGCCGAGGCAGTGCTGGAACTGTACAACGAAGTCGAATATCAACGCCGCGTGGCCGAATCGTTGGCTGCGGAATCGCCCCAAATTCGACGTTTGGCTGAGGCTCCGGCACGCTATGTGGCTGTCACCAAAAGTGGCACGGATCGACCCCCATCTGTGCCAAGTAGCGCCGCGCAAAAGAGCTACCTCGATGAGACATTGGTGGCGGTGTGGGTACGCAATATCGAACGCAAAAAGCAGGCGATCTTATATGGCCCACCGGGCACGGGGAAGACTTTTATTGCACGAGCATTGGCCGAACAGATTGCAAGTATGGGTGACGGTTTTGTCGAGCTTGTGCAATTTCATCCGGCGTATGCGTATGAGGATTTTATGCAGGGAATCCGGCCCGAAACGACTGATGGTCAACTAGGGGATCAAGTGAAGGGGCAACTGGTATATAAACTGGTTCCGGGAAAGTTTTTACGCTTTTGTAGCCAAGCCCAAACGCGGTGTGGACCCTGTGTGCTGATCATTGACGAGATCAATCGCGCCAACGTGGCGCGCGTCTTTGGCGAGCTAATGTATCTGCTCGAATATCGCGAACAGTCGATTGCGTTGGCGGGCGGCGGCGAGCCGTTCCGCATTCCCGAAAATGTGCGCATCATTGGCACAATGAACACGGCGGATCGCTCAATTGCGCTGGTGGATCACGCGTTGCGACGGCGTTTTGCCTTCATTGCGCTCGATCCCGATTTTGATTTGCTGCGTCGCTTTCACGAGCAGAACGAAACAGGTTTCCCGATACAGAAGTTGGTTGCTTTGTTGCAGCGTTTAAACGCGCGTATCGGGGATCAACACTATGCGTTGGGTCATTCGTACTTTATGCGAGAAGGGCTGACGGAAGAGATTGGCGATATTTGGCAGATGGAAATTGAGCCTTATTTGGAGGAGTATTTTTTTGATCAGCCTGAAGAAGTAGAGACGTTTCGATGGGCGTATGTGCAGGGTGAGTTATAGACCTTTTGTTCCTGCGCTCTGCGTAGGAAATCTATGCTTGGCGCTCTGCGCCATTGGACGCGGGTTTGTGGAATGACGCGTTCCATTTGTGGTTAGTGCGGGTTTTACCTCACCCTAATCCTTTCCAATCCACTTCGCTGGAGAGGGGACCGATCTGGGACGTTATAAACTGATTGAAAAACGAGTAAATTGAATGCCCCGTGACAGTTCCTTCTCCTCTGGAGAGGGCTAGGGTGTCAACAGATACTCTACGAAAACCACAGTGCCACAACGAATATAGTACCCAAAAATCATCATGAAAATCATCGAACTAACCGAGTATAGCCCACATACATTCGACCGTAACGCTTTGCCCGAAGCCGTGGCCGAAACGCTTTGGCGCACCCACTCGGCGCAGGTGGCGGTGCAGTGGCCCACCGTGGCAACCGATCAACAGTGGCGATTGGCCGCACAAGGATGGGTCGGCTTTATTCCATTCAAAGCACACAACTTGGGGATTTCGCTGCTGCCCAAAGTGCCGCTGTCGAACCTCTTTGCCATGCTCGAAATGGCCTATGAATTAGAAAGCTTGCAAATTGGCCACGATCTTTTCGAGGCGGAGTCGCTGCCAGATTTTGCCGAACGGCTGGCGCTAATTCTGGCCCGCCGCGTACAAAGTCGCTGTCGGCGCGGCATCTATCGCCAGCATGTCGAGCAGTGCGATCTGCTGTCCGTGGTGCGCGGGCGTATCGATATTGCCAAGTTGGCGCAGCAATCAACTACATCGACTGTGGCTTTGGGCATTCCCTGCCGTTTCGATGAGCAGAGCGCGGACGTGATCGACAACCAGATTCTGCTGTGGACATTGCACGTGCTGATCCGCGGCGGGCTTTGCAGCGGGCGATCGCTGCCCACGATTCGCTCCGCATTCCGTACACTCTCTGCGTTCACGTCGCTGCGACCGATCAGCGCACAAACGTGCCGAACCCATTTACGCCAGAACCACTACAATCGGTTCAATCAAACATACCGCACGCTGCACGCACTCTGCCTTTTTCTGCTAGAGCAGAGCAGCCCAAGCCACTGCATTGGTGATCAGTCGATGCTGCCGTTTGTGGTCAACATGGCGCAGCTTTACGAGCGTTTCGTTGCCAAGTGGCTGGCGCAAAATATTGATTCGCGTTATCGAGTGCAGGCGCAAGAGCGGCATAATTTTACACATATACCTGTCCAGAAAAGTTCCGTCTATTTTGAGATCGACTTAGTCGTTTACGAGCGCGATGAAAAACGCCCACGATTTGTGATGGATACAAAGTACAAGGTGCCGGTTACGCGCCCCGATGCTGCGGATGTTGCTCAAGTACTGGCTTATGCGCAAGCCAAAAACGCACCCGAAGCAGTGCTCATCTATCCCGTGGATCTGCCGCAGCCAATTGATTTTGTCAGTAACGGAATCCGCGTGCGCAGCGCAACATTTGGGCTAGACGGGAATCTGTTTAAGGCGGGCAATCGGTTTTTAGGGGAACTTGACGTATCTTTAACCGCCTAAAGTATTAACCCCCATCCGGTGGCGGGATCTCGGGCGAGGGGAAGCGCGCCGTCTTTTCTAGCACAATCAAATCGAGATGATTGCGCATATACTGCTGTGACGCATCTTGGAACGGCTGAAAATCCCACGGTGCGTGTTGGCCCTGCCGCAGCGCTTGATCGACCAACCGCCGCCTTCGCTGACTCGCTATCACCTCTTCTCGCAATGTTTTCGGATCCCATTGCTTGCGCATTTCGTCGTAGAACTCTTGACGCACAAACGAATAGAGCGAACTTTCGGCCAGATTCTCTAATTCGTGCGGATCGCTTTCCATATCATAAAGCTGCTCCGGATCCGGTTCGCTGTAAATGTACTTATACTGCCCACGACGGATCATCAGCAGCGGCGCAATGGCCCCTTCGCCCAGCAACTCGCCATAGACCGACCGCTCGCGTTCGTTGCGCGTCTGTTCGAGCAGCGGCAACAAACTCGCCCCGTCGATCGGATCCGCATACATTGGTTCGTCATCCACTTCATCATCTTTTTTCGTGGCAATATCCACAAACGTCGGCAGCAAATCAACCAGCGATGCCGGTTCCTTCACTCGATTGGGTGCAAAGCGATCCGGTGCATGGAAAATCATCGGCACGCGGGCAGACCAATCGAAGAAGGACATTTTGTACCACATGCCCCGCTCGCCCAGCATCTCACCATGATCCGCGGCAAAGGCAATAATTGTCTCATCCCGCAGCCCCGATTTGTCCAGCGCGTCCAGAATCTGCCCTACTTTATCATCAATGTAGCTGATCATCGCGTAGTACGCATGGCGCGACGCACGGATCCGCTCTTCGGTCTGCGCATAGTCACTCATCGCGCTGACGTGATGTAGCCGCTTGCTGTGTGCATCCAAATTTTCGTATGGAATCTGCGCTACCGTGGGGAGGTCAATTTCATCGTCGCTGTAGCGATCCCAGTACTCTTGCGTAATCGCAAATGGATCGTGTGGATGTGTAAATGATGCCAGCAAGAAGAAGGGGCGTTCGTCTGCCTCGCGCGCCAGCCGCTGAATTTTGCGCACGGTCTGATGTGCAACCTCTTCGTCAAAATCTAGCTGGTTGCTTGTCTCGCACACGCCCGCCTGCACCACGCTGAGCATATTGTGATACCACGTTGGCCGCTCGGCGAAGTTCCCCCAATCGGGCGTCCAGCCATAGTCCGATGGATAGATATCGGTCGTCAGCCGCTCTTCGAAACCGTGGCGCTGATCCGGCCCCACAAAGTGCATTTTGCCCGATAGCGTGGTCGCATAGCCCGCCGCCCGCAGATAGTGCGCCATGGTTGGCACATCTGCCGAGAAGTGCGCGGCGTTGTCATATGCACCAATGCGCGACGCAAGCTGACCCGCCATCATCGAAAAGCGCGACGGCGCGCAAAGTGGGCTGTTGCAGTACGCATCTTCAAAAACGACTCCCTGCTCGGCTAGAGCCGAAATGTTGGGCGCTTTCACAATCGAATGGCCGTAACAGGGCAGGGCCGCTGCCGCCAATTGATCGACCATAATATACAGAATATTTGGTTGCTTTTTCATTTTGTTTTCCAGATCATGCGGGGGCAGGTTATGAGGCACGACATCATCTTACTCTTATCCATTCTTCTACTCCTTCTCTCGTTTCTTAAAGATGGAGGTATTTACTCAGCAGCTGTTTTATAAGCAGTAAAAATTTGCAAGAAAGTGAATAAATCAATAGAGTTAAAAGCATGA
>ENA-ORXM01000623-ORXM01000623.1-marine-metagenome-genome-assembly--contig:-NODE-623-length-59408-cov-4.612563_pt1 | contig 59408 bp, 36 predicted proteins | sample MGYA00237867_ERZ511480 | MGnify/ENA primary metagenome ERZ511480 (study PRJEB26309, sample SAMN06266103) | marine metagenome | isolation source: Algal blade | place: United Kingdom:Sidmouth, United...
CCAGTATCACTTGATCCGGGTTCATCTTTCAATTTTTTTTGATTAAAAATGACTTGGTTTCATTGAACTCTTTCGCAGGAATGCTCACCTGTACGTTTTCGGCATCCAAAATAACGGTCGTTGTATCAATCTTTATAATCTTGCCCTTGACATCGCCAATTTGTATCTCGTCCCCTTCCTTGTAGCTCTTACGGACATAGAAGGAACCTAAAATATTACTTGTAGAAGTTCGCGCACCTAAACCAAATGCCAAGGCGGCACCGAAAAGTAAGAAGGCCAAGATGATTTCTATAATATCTATAAGGAAGGTTATTTTAATACCAACCTGGTCCATGGCGATAATGATAGCCACGAAAAGAAGTAAAAAACGTGCTATTCTGCCCAATGTTTTGCTATACTCCAATCCCAAACGCGCACTGACCGAAATAATAAGATCTGAGATGAGATTCCCAATAATTATGGCTGCGAAAATGATAAATAATGCAGCAAGTAAATTGGGGACGTATTGAATAATCGTTTCGAACCAATTGGTCAGAACGGTCAACCCCAAAATATCAGTGATGAGCAAAACGGTTGAAAACAATATCAACCAGAAGAATGCCGCACCTATAAATGAACCGGCTTGGCTTAAATTAACGGTCTTAAACTTATGGCTTACAACTCGTCCAATGTAATTGATTAGTCGTATTACCAAAAACCTAATAAGTCTAGCAACCAAATAACCGATAACCAGTATAAGTAGGGAAATAAGAATATTCGGAATGAGTTCTAAAAATTGATCCTTAAGATTTCCGAGAATTGTATTGAGTTCCTTTATCATAATGGTATAAAGTTTTAGGAAAGGTCATGCCAGACTGAAAGGTTTGTGCTTTAAGTTACAAAAACGAGATGGTTCAATTTCTGAATGGCTTAATCAAGAAAGATGTTCAACCTTTCTTATAGCGTTTTAGCTTCAACGAACCATCTATTTTATGAGTTTTTGAAAATCAAGGATGCTCTTTAGTCAACTGACCGGACAACAGATAGGCAACCTCCCTTTATCGATTAAAACAAACTTATGGGTTTCACATTGCTAAAACAGCTACTTAGGTAGCTGTTTGCTCTCTAGTAGCTGTATATTTTTACGAGGAAATACGATAATCGAGAGTATTGATTACGGAAGGTGGAGAATTCAAGCAAGGTAATGGAACACCAAAATTTAATCTGATTCTATGAAAGCGCTTTTTAAAATAGAACACCTCAATTTTAAGACCATTCATGAATTACCAAATTCGTGGACAGGGCAAGATTATGAAAGCTTGCTTGAAATCATGGATTATGGAGATACTACTGAATTACTTCCCAAAGAGCTAAAGGAAATGTGTTTGATGTCTTTAACTGACAATGAACCTGAAGATGCCGCTAAAATAGTACTCGAATATGTTTTTAAGAATCGATTGACCAAGGGACAGGTAGAAAATATCGCTAACGAAATGATAGAGGAGAAACTTTGGGAGGAGTATGCCGATCTATCGCTACATGAGGAGTTTTTTAACGTAAACCAACTACTTTACCAAGCTTATAACGGAAAATTCCCATATCCGGAGGCCGTAAAATTTCAAGTTAAGATTGCTGCAAAAAACAATAGCGCTTTTACAATTTTCAGAAGTTTTCCAGAGGCGTCCTTGATTCGGTTACTGGTTTCTGGTATGCCGAAAAACACGTTAATCTATAGGTTGTTTGAAGAGCAGGTAGAGGGTGAGGAATTCAAAGATGCCGAAGACATCATATGGCAGTTCAAAATGGACCATATCAATGATAATGAGCTTCTTGTTGATATTATTTCATCTGAGTATTGGTTTCATGATTTCAAATATGTTGCGGCCTTTGAAGGAGAAACCCATTCTGATGATACTTAACTTTAAGGAACAACTATTTGAATCTAAAAAGTAATGATTAAAATACTTGCTAATAGTTGAAATTTTTGAATGGGAGATACATTAATTTGGGTGGGAATTCTTTTTTGCGTAACTCAATCGGCCATATTTTCAGGCTTGAATCTAGCCTTTTTTAGTCTGACCAGGCTTCGCCTCGAAATTGCTGCCGAAGATGCTAGGTCGACTCGGGCAATAAAAGTCCTCGATATGCGCAAGGATTCCAATTTTCTTCTGACCACCATCTTATGGGGAAATGTTGGCATAAATGTACTCCTTACCTTACTTACCGATTCCGTATTGGCGGGGATAGCATCCTTTGCATTCTCTACAGGGGTGATTACATTTTTTGGCGAAATTATTCCCCAGGCCTATTTTTCGAGAAATGCCTTGCGAATGGCCTCTGGTCTAGCTCCCGTACTCAAGTTTTACCAAATTATATTATATCCCATCGCCAAACCCTGTGCGTTGCTTTTAGATGCTTGGTTGGGCAAGGAGTCTATCAGTTACTTTACCGAAGAAAACATTAAACTATTTATTCGAAAGCATATTGAGGATACTAGAAGTGAAATCGATGAAATAGAAGGTACGGGTGCAATCAATTTTCTATCATTGGACGACAATCGAATTATCGAAGAGGGAGAGACGATAAATCCTTTCAGTATTGTCAATTTGAACGAACACAACGGGGAACTGATTTTACCGGATGAGCGTGGTGCTCAAGACTATGAATTTATTAATAGGGTTAATCAATCCGGAGAAAAATGGATAATTTTTACTAATGATTTGGAAGAGCCAAAATTGGTATTGGATGCCGATGGTTTTCTTAGGTCTACTGTTATTACAAAGGGTAAGGAATCTATAAAGGACTTTTGCCATGTGCCGCTAGTTGTCACGGACGAAAATATTAATCTTGGCAGAATAATCAAGATGTTAAAATCCAATCTAGAACGAAGTTCGGATACACCTATAGACCTGGATGTCGTACTCTTTTGGACAAAACAAAAAAAACTTATAATTACAGGGGCCGACCTGTTCGGCCGTCTATTAAAAGGAATCTAGACCAAGAAGCTCATAATAGCTAAGGTTTAACAAAATAACCCTTACTCTAAAATTTAAATCGACTAGTGTAATTTTAGGTTCATGAGGTAATACTGACGTAAAAGATGGAAGCATATTATACAAAAATCATAGAATCAATTGTGGTCATAACTTTCTATGTACTTCTTCGACTTGTAGTAAACAAGCTAATCCATAAAACAATTAATGACAAACTAGTCCAAAAATCAAGAATCAATATTATAAGGAAAACTACCAATTTTATAATCCTTGCTGTCTGCCTTATCATATTATTAGTAATTTGGGGAGTAAAACATTCGGAATTGGCAGTTTTCGTTGGTTCTATACTTACCGTTATTGGTGTGGCCATGTTTGCGCAATGGTCCATTTTATCGAATATCACATCTAGCATTATCATATTTTTTAATCATTCGGTGAAAATAGGTGACGATATAGCCATTATGGAAACTAAGGATTATGAAATTCAAGGCCAAGTGATGGATATTGGGTTATTTTTTGCAAAGCTTAAAATGAGTGAAACTGGTGAAGAAATTACCCTGCCAAATAATATTTTTATTCAAAAAACTATAAAAAAGAAAACTTATAAAACATTAGTCGAAGAAAACGGTATTGAGGTTGATTAAAACTGAATATCATAGTAAAAGGAGCTTGTTGGATAAAATAATCGATATAAGATAAGTCAATCAACTAATTTCAAGCCAAGCTCGCATAAGTTTTAACTGGGCTTTCAAAACTTTAATAGAAGAAATCACAAACGTTTAAAAATAATTTAAAACCCGAATATTTTTTTTTCGGAACTCATCTGGGATTTTACTTTCTTATCTGTTTTGGTCAAAGCAGTTGCACAGTAAAAAATAATTCTGCTAATCGGAGTATCGTTATACGAACGTTTTACAGGGCTACTTTAAAAATATAAGCAATTAAACCGTTCCAACACATCTAGGCTAACCCCCAAGCTTCCTTCAATTTTTGAGCAGCCTCGTAATTGGATATTTTCAAGTAACGCCGAAAGGCCTTTTCGGATTTATGCCCTGATATTTTCATAATCAGTTGTACGTCGATACCGTTTAAATAGGCATTGGTGCAAAATGAGCGTCGACAGGTATGTGAACTTATAAGCTTGTACTTTTCTAAAAGCTGTGCCTCTTTGATGGTTCCCCGTTTGTGTTCGATTTCAACTTTTTGGTGGAGTCCCGTCCAGACCGCTAATAGGAGCCCAATAAATTGAAATTCAGTTTATTGGGGTTTTCCTTGTTAAAAGACACACAGTTATCGTACGCTAAGCACTCAGAAAAGAATGTGAAGCCCTGAATAATGGGGAAGCCTTCAATTGCCATAAACCCCATTATGAGTATTCCGGTATTTAGAGACTGTTTGAAAATAATCGAGGTATTTTCCAAACAGTCTCTTCGTTTATTCTCCCGGCATCGGAAAGCGCTCCGAAGGTGTACGGGCCTCTGTTAAAAGTTGGGTAAGTTCTCTAACAATCTCAGGGTGCGCCGCTGCGATATTATTCGATTCTTGAAGATCGGTCTCGAGATTATAAAGTTCGATGGTACTGTGTGGGTCTGTGTTCATATTTCTTCGAACTGCTTTCCATTTTCCTTTTCGTAGACCTACACTATATCCTTTTTCAGGAAACTCCCAATACAAGTATTCGTGCTTCGGTTGTTCTTTTTGCAATAGTGCGGGCAGGTACGAGATGCCATCGATATTTTTGGGTGTGTCGATTCCCGCCAAGTCACAGGCTGTGGGTAGAAAATCCCAGAACGCGCTAATATGTTGACTGGTAGAATTTGCAGTAATATTCCCGGGCCATCTGGCCAAAAACGGAACTCGGATTCCACCTTCATAAAGGTCGCGTTTCCCACCCTTCAAAGGACCGTTACTATCGAACAGTTCGGTAAAATGTTCGCCGGGCATAGGGCCATTGTCACTCGTAAAAAAGATTACCGTATTCTGGTCGATGCCTTTTTCTTTAAGCTTGTCGATAAGTAATCCGATACCCCGGTCCATTCGTGTGATCATAGCGGCATATGCTTTGGTATCGCGTGGCCACTCTTCTTCACTGTAAATTCCCATATCGGGTACTTCCATTCTAAATCCTTCCGGAGCTTCACCATTGTTATGCGGAATAGTGAACGGAAGATATAGAAAGAACGGATTCTCACGTTCTTTTTCAATAAAACCAAGGGCCTCTTCGATAAACAGATCGTGTGAATACTCCTCCTGTTTTTTCGAATGGCTGCCCAGACCTCCATGCCACTCCGTGCTGTCACGATACACCACTTCATTGGCTAGCATTTCTTTTTTACCGTTTCGTAAAAGGTATTCGGGATAGTAATTATGGGCCAGAACCTGATCCAAATACCCATAATAAGAATCGAAACCCTGCTTCAAAGGGCTACCTGTGGTTGCCTCGTTTCCCAATCCCCATTTTCCGATCAAAGCGGTCTCATAACCGACATTTTTTAAAAGCTTGGCCACAGTGATGGCTTCAGGAGTGAGGGGCGGTTGCCCTCCGGTCTTTTCGAGCCCATTGCCCCGTACTTGGGCATTGCCCATATGCATGCCTGTCATCAGGGCACAACGTGAAGGCGCACAGACCGTGTTGCCCGCGTAGTGTTGGGTGAAACGCATACCTTCCTTGGCCATTTGTTCCAAGACCGGAGTTTTAATGGCCTTTTGGCCGTAGGGTGAAATGTCGGCATAGCCCAAATCATCGGCCATAATGAATATGATGTTGGGTATTTGTTCTTTAGTTTCTTTGGCTGCAGAGGTATTTTTTGTGCTGTCTTTACATCCTACCGAGGCAAAAAGTAGTAGAGACCCTAAGATGATTTTTAAAAAGTTCATGATATTCATTTTCTATTATTCCGTTAGCGAAAGATAATTTTATTTAAATGTAGTCCTAATAGGTCATTGTATCAAAACGAAATGAAAAGATAGGTAAATGTTGTCGGTAGCACATATTAACAGAGAAGATACAGAACGGTTTTTGTAAATTGACATGATGAAACCGTAAGAATACACTATGAAAAATCTCAGTTATCTTCTTTTCTTTTCAATTTTCTTTTTTGGAACGCTGTCGTGGTCTCAGACCAATACCTCTTATGCTATTTGGACAAAGGTCGAACTCTCCTTTGCAAGCGATAAAACATATGAGAACGCGCTCTATGATGTAAAGGAATTTGGAGCGGTTTTTACTTCGCCTACAGGAAGAACGAAAAAGCTGAACGGTTTTTGGAACGGCACGACCGATTGGAAAATCCGTTTTTTGCCCGATGAGATGGGGGAGTGGCGTTACGAGACTTTCTGCTCCGATGAAGCTAATAAAGGCTTGATTGGCCAAAAAGGACAATTTAATGTAGTCGGGAATAAAAGTGCCGAAATACTTTATCGGCACGGAACGATAAAGGTCAATAAAGGGGACTATCACCTTACCTATGCCGACGGCACTCCATTTTTCCTGACGGCTTGTACGGCTTGGAACGGAGCCTTGAAATCGACCGACGAAGAATGGGATACTTACTTGAAACAACGCAAAAGGAACTCTTATAACACCATTCAATATGTAACGACCCAATGGCGGGGTTGTGAAACGAACGCCGAGGGGCTTCAGGCTTATTCCGGCCAAGGAAAAATTGAGATAAACACTAGTTTTTTTGAACGTATCGATAAAAAAACCGATGAGATTAATGCGCATGGCCTTTTGGCCGCTCCGGTAGTTCTTTGGGCACTTCCGGTTGGTGATGGTAGACATCTGAGTCCTGGATATTCCTTGCCGACAGACGATGCGACATTGTTGGCCAAATATATTGTGGCACGATTACAGGGAAACCATGTGCTATGGATATTGGGCGGAGACGGCGATTATTTAGATGAAAACGAAGACCGTTGGAAGTTTATCGGGCGTGAGGTGTTTGGAGACATCGATAATGCACCAACAACCTTGCACCCTAAGGGAAGCTCTTGGATCGGCAAAGCGTATGAAGACGAAGATTGGCTCGATTTTGTCGCCTACCAATCGAGCCACAGTAACCGACAAGGGGTAGTCGATTGGATCAATAAAGGGCCGATGGCCAAAACGTGGCACAGCCTTCCGGCAAAACCGTTGATCAATATGGAACCTAATTATGAGGAAATAAAGTTCGAAATTACTGCGGAAGATGTGCGCAACGCATCCTACTGGAGTATTTTTGCTACCCCCATATCCGGAATCACTTATGGCGCTAACGGTATCTGGCCTTGGATACAAAAGGAGGGCGAATTGATTGAAAATCATGGTAATCCCGGGGGTCGAGGACCATCTACTTGGCGCAAAAGCATTGACTTTCCAGGTAGTAAGCAAATTGGGCTACTCTCAAATTTGGTGCAAGGCTATCCGTGGTGGACCCTGAAACCCGCTCGGGAACTTCTTGTAGGTGACCCTACAGAAAAAGGTTTTAATCGGTTCATCTCCGTGGTTGCCGATAATGCCAAAGACCTGATTATCGGGTACGTGCCGAAACCAATGTCTTTTTCATTGCGTTTGGCTGCCTCTTCCGAATATAAGATAAAATGGTTCGATCCCATTACCGGAAAGACAAGAGAAGATGCATACAGCAATACGACCGGTATGGCCAAATTAGAATCTCCAAGCGAGCAAGATTGGGTTTTTGTACTTGAACGGAAAAGATAAAAGAGCGATAAAAATATCACATCAAATTCGGCAATGCTATAATTATGGTCGCCTCTGTTCTTTCATAACTGTTTTTTTATAGTGTTTTCATAGCTGTAGATTCCCATTAGTTGTATCAAAAACACAAAGGAAAGTAAGCCTCAAATAGCCGTTACATACAATTTTGGGGTGCTCGGCGTATACTAATCCATACCGCCTCTCTGTAGATGTTAGAAGTCAAATAGTATTACCAGTCTACTACTTAGAGGTACAAAAAGACTGAACTTACGTTTTTAGTGGCTTGTTTTACTCAATTAGATTTAATGAGGAGTGTTGTGAAGGCTGAACCTTTAAGTAAATTGGGGCAAGGCATAACCCCTGTAGCATATACAATTTGAAATCAAAAAGATTTTGATGTAGTTCTAATCAATTTTTGATTTCTTGAAAGTCGTCAAACAACGATTTTTTCTGCATCTCATACAGTTTGAGATAGAGATGAGGTTAAAATGCATAAGTTCGCGCTAATGGGGTTCTAAGCTTTCCCGATGAATATTTATGGCAAATAAAAATGGTTTAGAAGTAAAAAATGGAGTGCCACACTTCTTCATTTTTATAACAAGTATAATTGCCTGGTCTCCAGAAGATAGAGCTCTGCTTAACATCTGATTTTCATGGCGTGAAACATCGCATAGATTTCAGAAAATGTGAGTTTAATTGAGATTTGAATTTAAGAGTAAAATTAGTAAAAGAAGTTCAACTTCTTAAAATAAAAATCTCATAATAAGCGCTTTGATTATTGCGGATTTAACAATCGAAAAAAGGAATACATCTGAATTTCGCAACCACCGAAGCTGATATGAAAATATATAAGTTTTCCTTTTATTTTGAGTAAAAATATACTTTACTTCGAGCCGTGAAAGCCTCAAAAAAAAGAAGGTCTTACGGTTTTTAGAAGACGAAAAACACGAGTTTTAGGTGGAATATGTATTGGATGATTGACATTAAATAAAACTGAAGCATTTCACAAAATTGGGGTAAACAAGAAATTTTCAATTTACACTTACAGGTCAATATATGAAAGTAGCATTTATTACAGGGGTTACCGGTCAAGATGGAGCCTATTTAAGCGAATTTCTGTTAAAGAAGGGCTATGAAGTTCACGGATTAAAAAGAAGGGCGTCCCTTTTCAATACGGATAGAATAGACCATCTGTATCAAGACCCCCATGTCGAAAACCGAAATTTTATTTTGCACTACGGAGACATGACCGATAGTACAAATTTAATTCGCCTGATTCAAGAAATACAGCCTGATGAAGTCTATAATCTGGCGGCCATGAGCCATGTTCAAGTGTCTTTTGAAATACCCGAATATACGGGTAATGCCGATGGTCTTGGAACGTTAAGGATTCTTGATGCGGTGCGTTTATTAGGTCTTGAAAAAAAGACAAGAATTTATCAGGCCTCAACTTCCGAACTATATGGTAAGGTACAAGAAGTTCCACAATCGGAGACCACTCCGTTTTACCCTAGGAGTCCATATGCTGTCGCCAAGATGTATGCCTATTGGATTACCGTAAACTATAGGGAGGCTTATGGCATGTTCGCTTGTAACGGTATATTGTTCAATCATGAATCGCCAATAAGGGGAGAAACTTTCGTTACCCGAAAAATTACAAGGGCTGCCTGTCGGATTGCCCTTGGATTGCAAGATAAACTATACCTCGGAAACTTAGATGCGCAAAGAGATTGGGGTCATGCGAAAGATTACGTGCGCATGATGTGGATGATTTTACAGGCCGAAGAAGCCGAAGATTGGGTTATAGCGACAGGAAAAACCACTCCAGTTCGTGATTTTGTGAGAATGGCATTTTCCGAACTTGGTATCGACCTAGAGTTCTCAGGTGATGGAATAAATGAAAGGGCCATAGTCAAATCTTGTTCGAACCCAGAGCTACAGTTAGAAATAGGAAAAGAAGTGTTGGCGGTCGACCCAAAATATTTCAGACCGACCGAAGTAGACCTGCTAATAGGTGACGCTTCAAAGGCGAATAATAAATTGGGCTGGATACCTAAATACGAATTGAGCGACCTAGTCGCTGATATGGTGGAATCAGATCTTGCTCTTATGAAGAAAGAACAACATTTGAAAAAGTCGGGCTATAAAACCTTGAACTATTTTGAATAAACTTCAGCTGGTTTAAAACGCACTTCTAAAAAAATGGTGCGAGAAAATAATGAAAAAAGAATCAAAAATATATATCGCGGGCCATAGAGGGCTTGTTGGAAGTGCTATTCTCCAAAATCTAGAAGAAAAGGGATACACGAACATCATATATCGTACACACAAAGAACTTGATCTGACCCGTGAAATAGATGTGGCGAACTTTTTTCAAAAAGAAAAACCAGAATACGTTTTTTTGGCCGCTGCCAAGGTAGGTGGCATCATGGCCAACACGACCTACCGAGCAGATTTTATTTATGAAAATTTGAGAATCCAGAACAATGTGATTCATCAGAGCTATAAAGCGGGAGTTAAAAAGTTGCTGTTTTTAGGAAGTACGTGTATTTATCCTAAAAATTCCCCCCAACCGATGAAGGAGAAGTACCTCCTTACCGATGAGTTGGAGTATACTAACGAACCTTATGCCATCGCAAAGATTGCAGGTATCAAAATGTGCGAAAGCTATAACATTCAGTACGGTACAAATTTTATCTCGGTAATGCCGACCAATCTTTACGGTCCTAACGATAATTTCGATTTAGAAAAATCACATGTATTACCGGCATTGGTACGTAAGATACACCTAGGTAAAGCTTTAGAAAACGAAGATTGGAATTCCATAAGAAAAGATATGGGGCGTTTACCGATTGAAGGTCTCGGGAGAGAAGCCTCGGAGGAAGAAATACGCTCAATACTTGAGAAATATGGTGTTTTAAGGGAAGGTAATAAGGTAAAGATTGAAATTTGGGGTAGTGGTAAACCAATGCGTGAGTTTCTTTGGAGCGAAGACATGGCCGATGCCTGTGTGTTTCTTATGGAGAATCGAGATTTCGCCGATTGCTATGACTCTGCGAATAAAGAAATAAGAAATACCCATATTAATATAGGTACCGGAAAGGATGTTTCCATAAAAGAGTTGGCCTTGAAAATAAAAAGAACGGTCGGCTTTTCGGGCGATTTGTATTTCAATACCGATAAGCCTGACGGCACCTTAAGAAAGCTGACCGATGTGTCAAAACTAAACGAATTGGGTTGGCGGCATACGGTTGAATTGGAAGAGGGTATTAAAGAAATTTACAATTGGTATACGTCTTAATTTTTAATCAAGATAGATATTCAAAGTAAAATAGGTATTGAATGGATTTAGTTTTTTAAAGCCACCTGTAAAAGAAGTGATTTCATAAAATACGTCTGAAAAAAGAATGAAATGAACCTCAGATTATTTTGGTATAGGTGATTCAAGACGATTCGAATAAAATTTTATTTTACCCTTATGGCTGATTTAAATCAGAATTTTCAACAATTGGAAGAAGCGAACGTTCGTAGTATACTTCTTAAATACTTGAGGTACTGGCCACTTTTTATTCTACTCATAATAAGTAGTCTAATCGCTGTTTTTTTCTATCTCAGGTACTGGTCTCAACCCCAATACGAGGCCACAAGCACGATTCTCATAAAGAATTTAAGTGACGGAAAAGGAATCAATGAGAACGGCAATCTCGCGAATATGGGACTGCTTCAAACTTCGCGAAGTCTTGATGATGAAATCGGTATTTTTACTTCTTGGGGGGTTATGGAAGAAGTAATTTCGGAGAACGCCTTTAATATTACTTATTATACCGAAGGTCGTTTTAAGGATTTGGAAGTTTACGGTGATAGTGTGCCGGTAAAAGTTCTCGTCGATGAAACGGCAGAGAGTTTGGTATATGGTCTCCCCATAAACATCAAGTTTATTGACTCTCTAACCTACGAATTGAGCACGGTATACAATGACGAGGAATTCCGGACGGAGCATAATTATGGCGATTTGGTTTCCTTACCCTATGCAACCTTCAGCATTGTTCTAAAAGAAGAATTTTTAACCGCTGAGCTCCCATCGCCCATGTATTTCATGATAGGTAATAAAGACCAGTTCATTAACGGTTTTCTATCGAGCCTTAGTGTGATGCCCGATAATGAAACAGGAAGTTTATTGCGGTTGAGTTTTATTTCTTCGGATAGAACAAAGGGCGAAGACGTACTTTCGGCTTTAATCGAAACCTACATCGAAAAAACTATAAATTATGAGAATGAATTGGCCGAAAACACCATTAAAATTATAGATGAACGGATAAAGGTATTATCGGGTGAAATTGAAGATGTAGAAAATTCGATTGTTGATTTTAAAAGTCAAAATTTATTGACCGATGTGTCGAGTAATGCCAATTCATATATTCAACAAGCCAATGACTACAAAAAAAGAACGGAAGATTATCAGACCCAAATCGATATATTAAATAATATTGAACGGTCTTTAGTCAATGGAAATAGCGAATCAATAATTTCAGGTTCATTTTCAATCAGTGATGACGCATTGTCGGATTTGATAAATCGATACAACGAGTCTTTTTTGGAGAAGCAGGAATTGTCTCGTTCCGCAGTGAGTTCCAATCCCATTTTGACCAATTTACAAGCAAATTTAGACAACCTTCGTAATTCCATTTTACAGAATATTAAAAGCGCTAAAAACGAATTAATAATTACACGGGGTAATTTACTCAACAATGCAAATAGATATAATGCACAAATAGCCCGTGTTCCCGCAATGGAAAAAAGATTATTGGATATTAGTCGTAACCAAAGTACAAAAGAGAGTCTTTACCTGTATTTATTGCAAAAACGGGAAGAGGAGGTTTTATCCCTTGCTGCTCCGGTCTCTTCGACCCGTATGGTCAGCTTGCCCAAGGCCGGTTTATATCCGATTAGTCCGAACAAGAGACTGTTTTACCTAGGAGGGGGGCTTTTGGGTTTCTTTTTGTCGTTTTCTATAGTTTATATGATGGATGCCCTGAACAATAAGGTCAAAACCGTTGAAGATATTTCAAATTTGATATCAGTGCCGATTTTAGGGGAGATTTCGAAAAGCAAGGAAAAGGAGGCTATCCTTTTGGATGATAAAAAAAGATCACCGGCAGCTGAATTGTTCCGGTTGCTGCGCTTTAATTTGGAATACCTAAAAAAAACGGAAAAAAATCAAACCTTATTAGTGACTTCAACCGTTAAAGGCGAAGGTAAAACGTTTATTGCTTCTAATCTTGCTGCTACCCTAGCTTCCAATGGTGAGAAGGTTATCGCACTTACGTTTGATTTAAGGGAGCCGCAATTGATGGACAGATTTGACCTTCCGAATACCCCGGGCATTACAGATTTTATCGTTGACAAAAAGATGAATGTCAAGCAAATAATCCAGAAGCATCCTACAATCGATAACTTATTTTTAGTAGGGCCTGGAATGGAGTTGCCACAGGTCGGCAGACTTATATTGAGTCGTCGCGTCGAAGAATTATTGAATGAGTTAAAAAAGGATTTTGACCGTGTAATTTTAGATACCGCACCCATAGGTATTATTTCCGATGCCTTCGCATTGAATCCCCATGTAGACAGTACCATATACGTAGTTCGGAAAGACGTAACTAAAAAAGAACATCTAAAAACCATAGACGGAATTTATCGAAATAAAAAGCTAAACAATACAATGGTACTGTTAAATGATACGAAAACACCTGAAGCCTATGGAAGTTATGGCTATGGTAAATGATCAAAGGGTGCGGCAGTGCACTCGATTTGTTTCGTAATCTGATTTATTGCCGCGCGTATTGGAGTGATAGGTTGATAAAGCCAACTTTAGTTTTAATCAGCTATTAATTGAAATACTATTCAATCAACTTGAATGTCGTTAAAGAATAGATTACTTAAAAATGGATTGGCCTCCGTCTTTCAAAAAGGAGTAAGGGTACTCGAGCAATTGTTTTTAGTGCCTTTTTTTCTAACAGCTTGGGGAGCAGCATATTATGGCGAATGGCTAACACTCACCATTATTCCAAGCGTTATTGCGTTCTCCGACTTGGGCTTTGGTACAGCTGCTGCAAACAGCTTTGTTTTAAACTATGCTGCTGGAAAAAAACAACGAGCGGCTAATATAAGCAAAACGGGCATGTATATTATTACTATAATGGTGTTGGCTGCCATAGCAATCAGTACATTTAGCATTTTTATTCTAGACTACTTTGAGGTTTTTGATAAGACTTTAATCGATAGGGAAGAAGCTATTTGGGCCGTATCTATTTTAATTTTAACCCGCTTATTTGGTTTTTATAATCAATTGATTGAATCTTACTATATCGCTGCACAAAAAGCTTCTTTGAGTATCAATTTTCGCACTTTGGTTGGAATAGTTTATATAGGTGCAGGATTGCTTGTCTTGCTTTCAGGATATGGCATTGTAGAATATGCTTTTTCACAACTTTTTGTTATGGTCATTTTTAATACTTTTTATTGGATTAAAGGTCGGAGCCTGTTGGCCTTATTTAAAAGTTTTAAAGGAGAGAAAGATAGAATTATTATAAAAGATATTACAAATAAGGGTTTTGGCTATTTAATGTCACCCGTTTGGCAATCCATCTATTTTCAAGGCACCACTTTTGCCGTACGAATTGTTTTAGGACCGGAAGCCGTAGCGATTTTTAACACGGCACGAACATTGAGTAGGTCGGTTAATCAACTATTAAATATAATTAGCTCTAGTATATTTCCAGAATTACAATATGAAATTGGACAGGGTAATGTTGGAAAGGCTCAAAAAATTTATAGATTCTCAATTGTAACCTCATTCCTTATTGCTCTTATTGGTGTATTATTTTTGGCCTTTTTTGGGTTATGGTTTTACAAATTATGGACGCAAAATGAACTCATCGTATCACCTTTGATGTGGTACATTTTTGTGGTTGGCATATTGTTCCATGCTTTTTGGTGGTCCTCTGAACCTGTTTTCAGAGCGAAAAATGAACCTTATAAGTTTGCGTTCGCAGGATTGATTTCAGCAATTGTTTCTGTCTTCCTAACTTACTTTCTTGCTCAGTGGTATAATTTAGAAGGTGCCGCCTTGGGCACAATAGTTTTAGATCTTTTAATGGCAATAATAATATTGCCCATAAGTGCAAACATGTTGCAGATGAAAGTTAGAGATGTTTTTTCTAAGGGTATAGACGAAATACAGGATGTATATTTTTTTTTAAAAAATAGGTTTAAAGCACTATGACGGTAACTCAAATAACCCCTGGACGTTTTCATCATTTTCATTTGGCAAGGCAAATGGAAAGGCACGGTTTGTTAAGAAAAGTATATACTGGATATCCAATGTTTAAGCTTAAGGATGAACAGGGTATACCTAGTAAAAAAATTACAACCTTTCCTTGGCTTCAAACACCTTATATGAAGAGAGGTCTTTTGGGTTTGGATAAATTCGACATTCTAAATAAAGAATGGGAATGGATTGGAGCTCAGAGCTTAGATAAATTTGTAGCTAAAAGAATAAGGAATAAAGGGGTAGTTATAGCTTTGTCTTCTGCCGGGCTCCATTCGGGAAGGAAAATGCATTCTTTAGGAGGGAAATATATTTGTGATAGAGGTTCCTCCCATATCGTTTTCCAAAACGAAATATTAATGGAAGAGTACGAACGTTGGGGCTTAAAATGGAAGGGCATCGATCAGCGTATCATTGACAAAGAACTGCAAGAATATGAGCAAGCAGATTATATCACAATACCTTCTGAGTTTGCTAAGCAAACTTTTATTAAAAGTGGAGTGATTGCGTCTAAAATTGTTAAGATACCTTATGGTGCACGGCTAGACCGATTTAAAAAAATTAGTGATCCGGAGAAAAACGTATTTTCGGTTTTATGGGTTGGAGCAGTGAATCTTAGAAAAGGATTTATGTATGCCCTTGAGGCATTTCAAAAATTTGAATATGTAAATAAAGAGTTTGTAGTTATTGGATCAATGTCACCTGAAATAAAATCAATTTTGAATACAAGACATTTGGAAGATATTATTTTTAAAGGAACAGTTCCAAATGACGAACTAATACACCATTATAATAAAGCAAATGTATTTGTATTCCCCTCGATTGAAGATGGCTTTGGGATGGTAATGGCAGAAGCAATGGCCTGTGGTTGCCCTGTTATAGCCACAACGAATACTGGTGCTCAAGATTTAATTACGGATGGTTTGGACGGCTTTGTTGTTCCCGTTCGCAATGAAAAAACTATATTAGAAGGTTTTCAGAAGTTTGTTGATAATCCCAATTTGCGAACAGAAATGAGCAAAAATGCCTTAGTAAAAGTTCAATCACTTGGTGGATGGAATAATTATGGGGATAATTATAGTTCTCTAATTGAAAAGTTGAAATGAAGATACTATATATTGGAAGTAATGAGAAATCTAGCACTTCTTTTCATAGAGCAAAGGCCTTAGTTAGAATAGGTAATCAAGTTGATATAGTGAATCCTTATGAGGTATATAAGAATTTAAACTTTTTAACTTCCAAATTTCACTATAGAACAGGTTTTCGCTTTTTACAAAAGAATATTTACAATTGGGTGAAAACGAATATTTCAAATGATAATTATGATTTAGTATGGGTGAATGGAGGTGAGCTGTTAGGATTGGATTGTGTTAGCTACATAAAATCAAAAATTAAAAAACCAATAATTTTATATAACAATGATGACCCAACTGGTGGACGGGATGGCCGAAGGTTCGATATGTTAATTGATGCAATACCTAATTATGATATTTGTGTTGTTATGCGCGAGCTAAATGTTGAAGAGTATTTAGAAAAGGGAGCTAAAAAAGTAATTAGAGTATTTATGAGCTATGATGAAATTGCACATTCACCTCTTAAAGAATCAGAAATACATGAATCCTTCAAATCTGAAGTCAGCTTTATAGGAACAAATATGCCCAAAGAAAATAGGGACAAATTTTTATTCGAATTAATTAAAAGAGAGGTGCCAATATCAATATGGGGTGGAAGATGGGAAAGATCCCCCTATTGGAAGGATTTAAAGCCATTTTTTAGGGGTCATACTTTAAAAGGAGAGGATTATATTGCTGCAATTCAAGGATCAAAAATTTGTTTGGGACTTCTATCAAAAGGTAATAGGGATTTGCATACTACTCGTACTTTCGAAATCCCTTTTATTGGTAGTCTTTTTTGTGCTGAAAGAACTAAAGAGCATAAAAATTTGTTTGAAGAGAATCGAGAGGCCGTTTTTTGGCAAGATGTCGATGAGTGCGCTGAAAAATGCCATAACCTTTTAGTTAATACCAAGTTGATTGAGGAAATAGCAAGAAATGGGCGTCACAGACTTTTGAGCGATAAAAGGGGCAATGAAGATGTTGTCAAATACATCCTCAATCAAATTAGTTAAATCATAAATATGTTACCGTATCTATATCCCTTATAGAGATTACACTTTAATGTAATAGCTTGAGATTTTGTTTCCTTCTTGTTTGGAGGATAAGTTTTATACAAAAACTTCTTAGTGGATTTTAAAGCTTATGTTATAAGGCAAAAAAGATTTGTGAAAAATAAAAAAGGGCTACAAAGTAATGAGTAAACAACCAATATATATTTTAAGACAGTTGAAAAAATTGCTTCTGATTATGTTGATTTTTGCGGTGGTCTGCGAAATGTTATTTTTTTCATCGCTTCCAAATTTTTATGGGTGCTGTATGGCCATAATAAGCTATTTGGTGTTTTCCTATTTTTTAAATGAAAAATATATTCGCCTCTATCCTTTTGCTTTTATAATGTACTTGTCTATGTTTATGTATAGATATTTGCCTTTGATAGCAACGCTTGTTGAAGGAAAACCAATCACTTTTGGCTTTGAACGGCCTTATCAAACTTTTATTTATGAAATTGCTTTATTCTTAATCTCATCTTTAGCATTTTATTTTGCTTGTAAAAAGTCCCGACTTCAAAATAATATTATACAGCAAACTCTCTATCAGCTTAAGTTTTTTGAAATTACCCCAGCTATCCTTTGGGGTATGGGGCTGATTGGTCTAGTAATTAGACTCTATAACTTTACAGCAGGTGATGTTGAGTATGGTGATGTAGGTGGTAAGTTTTTAAAAGGTCTCGACTATCTTATGTATGCTCCTTTATGTTTGTTTTTCTCATCTTTATTAAATCTAAAATATTCTAGGAAAAAGCTATTATGGATTTACTCAGTTCTGATTTTCATTCTAAATATCACATCCAATAGTAGGCAAAGTATTATAATGCCAATTGGAATCGTGGTAATTTTATTTTTCCTTTATTTAGTTATTAATAATGTTAAAATCAGTGCCTACGGATCTCCTCTTAAAATTTTTTCTATAGGAATTTTCTCAATTTTACTATTGAATACGCTTTCATATGTTTCTTTGGCAATGCTTCATACGCGAAAAATAAGGGATAATGTCGACAAGATAGAGTTGTTCCAAAGAACAATAGAAACAGTTCAGGATAAGTCTTTAATGGAACGCTTAGAAATCGCGAAAAGTCAAAAGGACGAAGAATTTATAACTTATAAACAAGGGTGGACAGAGGATTATATAGATAATTTTATGCTGGGAAGATATGCTAATATGAGAATCACAGACGAGACCTTATATTACGCCGAAAAAAAAGGTTATGCGAATCCTCAGATGCAGTTGTTTTTTAAAAAAGGGATATTGGCTACATTTCCTACACCCTTTTTACGTTTGTTCGGAGTTAAACTTGATAAGAACACATTGGAAATGTCTAGCGGTGATATGCTCTATGGCAAAGGATTTGGTGGGTATCGCGTAACCAGTCATGTTGGAGATGGTTTGGCTACTTTTGGGTATTGGTATTTCCTCATACAGTTTTTGGCATTCTTTCTCGTTTTTAAGCTATTGAATACCTTTGTTTTTTTTTCGAAAGATCTAATTAAATATGCTCCATTTGCATTGATGAGTGTCTTCATATTTCTAGGGATGTTCCGAAATGCAGGCGGGGTATCACAGGATATTTCATATATCCTAAGAGGTTTTTTACAGGGTGTATTCACTTACTTAGTTATTTTTCATTTGGTTAAATTCCTATTAAAAATTATAAACCCCAAGTATACGCAGAATAGAAAAAAAGACCGGCAATTAATTACGGATTAACGATAAATACTACTTTATATCCCAATATCTCCTTTAAATAGCTTAATTGAAAGAATGGTTCTTAAATTAGTAGTGTAAGCAATAGATGGTAAATAAAAACCACCAAAACTGACCAATAAATTTTTGTGTGCATTCATAAATTTAGGCAAATAATGAGAACCCAAATTCTTTTCCTTTTTTTTTTGCTAGGGGTATTTCTTGTTCTGTTTTTGAGTTGGAAAGTCAACCCAAACTTGAATGAGCGCCCTTTTATACCAGACTGTCTTTCAGATTGGACCAATCATAGGCGTAATGTTAGTCGACGGACCGCTATTCCTTTTTTGGGCTTAGGTATATTAGTTGGTCTCTATATGATTTACTTTAAGAATACCGTTTTAAATACCTGGTTTTTTGCTTGGCTGATTTTGTTTGGAGTTGTTCTTCTTGCGGAGGCGGGACAGTTTTTTTTGCCGTCCAGAAGTCCAGATTTTGAAGACTTGTTTTGGGGTGGTATTGGGGCTGCGATTGGTTTAACCCTGACTTTTTTGACTTTGAAACTAATAAATCGAATTAGAAAAATCCACTTTGCAAACAAAAAAGAATAAGCGTATACTCTTTATAGGATATAATTTCTCACCAGAACTCACCGGTATTGGTAAGTACTCCGGTGAGATGATGCATTGGTTGGCTGACAAGGGCCATGACATTATAGTGCTTACCGCCTATCCTTATTACCCGCACTGGAAAGTGCAAGAGCCCTATCGAAAAAATCGTTTTTGGTATAGAAAAGAGGTCAGGCAATATGAATCTGGCGGTCGGCTTCATGTGCTTCGCTGCCCGATGTATATACCTCAAAACCCCAGTGGTTTAAAACGTATGCTGTTAGACAGCTCTTTTTCTGTTACGGCATTATCGGCGATGTTGCCCATGTTATTTCAAAAGAAATACGATTGGGTCATAACTGTAGCTCCCTCTTTTCAATTTGGCCTACTTGGTATATTATATAAAAAAATAAAAAGGGCCAAACATTTATACCACATTCAAGATTTACAGATTGAGGCGGCTCAAGACCTTGGTCTTATCAGATCAAAAAACTTATTGAAAATGTTGTATAGTACTGAAAGCTATATATTCAAAAAAACCGATGTTATTAGTAGTATTTCTGAAGGTATGATTGCGCGTATCGAAGAAAAAGCGCAAAAGCCTCTTGTGTTTTTTCCTAATTGGACCGAAACCGATAGTTTTTTTCCAATCAAAAATAGAGCGCCCTTGAAAGACCAGTTTGGTTTCGATGTAGACGATTGGGTGGTTTTGTATTCCGGAGCAATTGGAGAAAAACAAGGGCTGGAGGCCATTTTGCATGCTGCAAATGCGCTAAGGGTATATAAAAAACTACGTTTTGTTATTTGTGGTACAGGCCCCTATAAGGAAGTTTTAAAGAATAAAACGGCACAAATGAAACTAGATAATGTTAGGTTTTTACCGCTTCAACCCAAAGAAAAATTTAATGCTTTTTTAAATATGGCCGATTTGCATCTGGTCATTCAAAAGGCAAAAGCTAGCGATTTGGTAATGCCTTCAAAGCTTACCACAATTTTGGCCGTGGGTGGTCTGGCATTAGTTACTGCTAATTCAGATTCTAGTTTATACAGTATTGTGAATAAATACCAAATGGGGCTTTTAGTTGAAGCCGAAAATCAGGAAGCATTGAATGAAGGCATTTTAAAAGCATTTCAAAATCAGGAAAATGCACTAGTCAGGCAAGCAGCGAGGAGATATGCCGAAGAATATTTAGCAATCGATAAAATAATGCAATCATTCGATGAACAATTGTATTAATGAGTTCTGTGAAATTGAAAGTGTCTTTTTTAAGGTTTTCGAAGTATTACAGTAAGATTTAGTCTTGTACATCTTAAAAACAGTTTTTTCAATCCATTGGTTACTACTCTCAAAACAGTACTTTTCTATTATATAGGGTTGTCTAGATAAGAAGTATAGGTCACTCGGATTGGTTACTAAATAACCCACCAATCTTTTCAACTTAAAAAAGTTTGTTCCTTCTATACTATTCGGTTATTGTATCCTTTATAAACAGATTCCATATGAATATTCATCCTCTTTTTGTATAATTTTCATAGAGGTCAGTAGTTAAATACATACCGAAATAAAATAATATATTTTTGAATATCAGCGGTTTAAAAAATGTGTTTTGTCCGTTCGAGCGCAGTCGAGAACTTTTTCGTATCAAAAAATAGGTTTCGACTGCGCTCAACCTGACATTTACGGCAAATTTTAAAAATCCAATTAGGTAACTATCTACTGACCTCTAAATTTTTATTCATAATTATCTAAAAATAACCTATTGATTAGGGTTTAATTTTTGATAAACTTTTGAGATAGTTGTAGACCATCCTCGGTAATTATGTGCAAAATGTATATCCCAGGTAAAAGTCCGTGGGTTTTTATTTGATATTTGTTCAAGCTTAGGAGCACGTCTTTCCCACTTTCTTCAAGTACGGTTCTAGAGCTTTCGTCATAAACGTAAATTTTACGTAGTATTTGATTTTTTGGCACTTCAATGTTTAGCACCTCCGAAGCCGGATTTGGATATATGCTCAAATTCAGTACCATTGCCGGAACTTCGGGATTAATGGATTCTTCGGAATTTGGGATATTGGAAGTCTTCGCCGTTGGCTCCGGACTTTCCACTGTAATTATGGAGCTCACATTGAATCCCCCGTCGTTTGTTGTGGCGGTTATGGTAGCGGTTCCCGGTGCTACTGCGGTGACCAGCCCGTCCGAATCTACGGTTACAATGTTTTCGTCGTCCGAGGTCCATTGAACAGAAGGGTCGCTGGCATCCACGGGCGAGACAGTGGCAGTCAGCTTTTGGGTGTCGCCCTCGGTAATCGTGACCGTATCTGGGGCCAGGGCCACACCGGTAACCGCAACGTTTGCGGACTCCACATTTACGATAGCGGTTGCAATGAACCCGCCGTCGTTGGTCGTTGCCGTTATGTTCGCACTGCCCTCGGAAATCGCGGTTACCGTTCCATTAGGCCCTACCCTAGCCACTGCCTCATCATCAGCGGTCCATGAAACGGATGGGTCAGTGGCATCTACGGGCGAGACGTCCGCAGTAATCTGTTGGGTATCTCCCTCTGTAATTGTGAAGGTATTTGGCGTCAGTCCTATGCCCGTTACGGCGATATTAGCCGCTTCGACTGTTACCGTAGCGATTGCTGTAAAACCTCCATCGTTTGTGATAGCATTAATCGTGGCGGTTCCCAACGAGATCGCGTTCACAAGTCCGGAAGCGTCTACGGTTGCTACGTCGGTATTGTCACTTGTCCACTCGACGGAGGCGTCGGTGGCGTCGACCGGGAACAGGGTAGCGGTAAGCTGTATTGTGGAGCCTTCTATAAGGGTCTCACTCTCGGGGGATACACTTACTCCTGTTACTGCGATGTTAGCGGTTTCAACCGTTATTAATGCCTTAGCTATGAACCCACCGTCGTTGGTCGTTGCCGTTATGTTCGCACTGCCCTCGAAAATTGCGGTTACCAGCCCGGAACTATCCACAGTTGCCACTGCGGTATCATCGGATGTCCATGCGACTGACGGGTCCGTAGCGTTGGCAGGGGATACTTCTGCGGTTAGCTGTTGGGTGTCGCCCTCGGTAATCGTGATCGTATCCGGTGCCAGGGCCACACCGATTACCGCCACGTTTCCTGACTCAACCGTAACTGTCGCGGTATCGGCAAAGCCTCCGTCGTTTGTTGTCGCGGTGATGGTGGCGGTCCCCGCTGCCACTGCCGTGACCAGTCCGTCCGAATCGACGGTTGCTATGTCTGTATCGCCGGATGTCCATACGACACTGGTGTCGGTGGCGTCCGATGGCGAAACGTTGGCGACTAGATTTTGGGTGTCGCCCTCTATAATCGTAACCGTATCAGGGGCGAGGGACACACCCGTTACCGCAACGTTTCCTGATTCTACAGTTACGATAGCGGTTGCAATGAACCCGCCGTCGTTGGTCGTCACCGTTATGTTCGCACTGCCCTCGGAAATCGCGATTACTAGCCCCGAACCGTCCACAGTTGCCACAGCGGTATCGTCGCTGGCCCATATAACGCTAGGGTCGCTAGCATCGGGAGGGAAAACGGTAACGCCCAGCTGAAGTAAGGATCCTGTGAAAAGGGTGCCGCTATCCGGGGATAGGCTTACTGCGGTTACCGCTACTGTCGGCACCTGTACGTCCACCGTCATGACCGCGGTGGCGGTGAGCCCGCCGTCGTTTGTTGTCGCGGTAATGGTCGCGGTACCCGCCGAGACCCCGGTCACCAGCCCCGCGCTATCGACCGTTGCGACGGCCTCGTCGTCGGAGGACCATGCCACGGAGGGGTCTCCCGCGTCCTGCGGGGCGACCGTGGCGGTGAGGGCCAGGGTCTCCCCGAGGGGGACCGTTGCCGCCGTGGGCGAGACCTCCACGCCGGTGACGGCTACGAGCGAGAACGTCTCGAACGCGGTGCACCGCAGGACCTCGAAGGGCTCGGCGCCGTCCCCGTCGCCGGGCCTTCGCCATCCGACGGAGAGGTTGTCCCCGCCTCCGCCCTCGTTCATCAGGGCCTCGATGTAGTAGTTCTGCCCGGCGACCAGCTGTATTGCGGCGGACTTCTGTGTGGGGAACCTGTCCCACTGCAGGTGGCCGGAGGAGTCCTCGTGGTAGGCTATCCTGACGGCATCGCCTGGGCTCTCGCCGCTGCTCAGGCTGAGCTCGACGTTGTCGTCGCCGGAGATCCAAAAATAGTAGGTGCCGGTCTCGGGGGCCTTCAGGAGGCCCCTGACGCGGGCACCATAGCTATCCGCGGCGTTGACGGGTATGCTGAATTCATATAATTCATCTGTTTGAGCAGGATTGTTAGGGTAATTGGCATCATTTTTTAAGGCAGCAACAGAAGTTCCCGAAACATTCGTATATGTTTCCATAATAATCCTATCAGAACAGGGATTGGTTAGCTGGCTTATCCAATCATCTATTAGCTGTACAGCCCTTTCATCAATTTTATTTTTTGCTACCGGAGGCATACGAACTGCGGGATCCACGCTGTTCATCCTGTGATACAAAATGGAGGTGTCCGTATTACCCTCGTCTACTATTTTTGCGTTGGGTATTCCCAAAGTTTCAATAGGGTTTGCCGTTAGAAGTCCTGTTTGGGCTATATCTAGCGTCATCCTTAAATCAAAATCACTGCGGTTACCAGTGCCGGGTCTATGACAATAGGCACAATTCAGATCTAAATAGGATCGTGCTTTTTCATCCAAGCTAGCGCTGGTATCGTCTATTGATGTGTAGGTTAATAGTGTAGCGGTATCCGCATCGGTAATAACCTGATCCAATATGCCCAAGTGACTTAAGGTGACCAACTGATTGGCCGTTCTTCCTGTTTTTGGGTAGGTGTATTCTTTATTTAAATACCTTGTTCTAGTACCTAAGGTTCCTCCTGAAGCGGAGTTATGACAACTTGTACAGTCGCTATTGCTGGGATACTGCCATACCTGAGTATCGGTACTACCATCTGCTCTTGTAATATTTATAGTCTCGTCTAAACCTGTAATCAAGAGCTCGGCATCGGTTTGTTGGTCATTCCATTTATAGGTAGCAAAATAGAAATTACCATCTTCGGCTTTGATTGAAAACCGGGTTTCCAATCTTTTCGTTGTTGCAGGATTATTTTCATCGGTAGGCAACTCGAAATGTTTTACCAAAACGGAACCGATAGGAAAATTCCAAACATCATTTTCGGAATAGGAAATTTTTTCCGCGGGGGTATCATGCGCACCATCATTGGGGATACCGACCCATCGTTTTTTGATTGCGCCATCCGACCAAAAAGACTCCACCAAATCATAAGGAATAAGACCGTCAGCAGGTTCTAATGTACTTAAGTTCTGAAAAGCTCCGGTCTCGGATAATAAACTGGGAATGGCATCAAAAGGATTATCTTTTGAAACCATTTTATAAAGGGTCGAAACGCCCAGTTTCAAAATATAGAGTTCGCCATCTTGATCTTCACCAAATGATATGATATCGGTAGACGCAAAACTTCCAAGTTGTTCATAGCTGCCCGTGTTTATATCAATTGTCCATATTTCTTCTCCAACACCATAATCGGCGCAAATATACTTTCCCTGTAATTCCGGGATTGCGGAACCACGATACACATAGCCGCCTATGACAGAATTTGCTTCAGATCTGGGAAAAAATGTCAACGGCACTTCATGGGCCATATTATTGAGTAGTTCGGGAACGCAGGAGGTGTTTCTATGCAAACCTTCGTAAAGAGGCCAGCCATAATTTTTTCCTTTTTTTACAATATTTATTTCTTCATGTCTTCCACCGCCTATTTCCCCAACATACAACTCGCCAGTAGCCCGATCTTTGGTCATTCTATGCGGATTCCGATGTCCTATACTGTAATACTCTTCAAAAGTTTCGCCTAATGGGCTTAAAAAAGGATTGTCATTCGGTATCCAATAGCCATTTCCACTTATTTCATCAGAAAAGCCATGATTATCGGGCATTGTCCTAACGGGAGCGTGACTTTTAGTAGCATCCATATCCACATCCAAACGTAAAACCCCGCCATCAAGATTATTGGTAATGTCCTGTGCCTTTCTAAAAGCTGTCTGATCACCTGTAGTAAGATACAAAAAGCCATCATCACCGAATAAAAGCCCCCCGCCTCTGTGAGTTGTACCATACATTCTTAACTTCAAAAGAATTTGTTCTGAAGTTTCCTGTACTTCTAAAGTAATAGGGTCCATTTCATAACGGGATAGCACCAAAAAATTACCCCAGTATTCTTCATTGGTACAACTCTGGGTCGTGTAGAAATTCGGATAGTCCGTTGAGTTTTCGTCTTCGGTAGTGTAGAAAGTATAGAAAAAGTTATGCCCAGCGGTCCCAAATTCGGGGTGTAAGGTCATGCCTAAAAAACCTCCATCCCAAACGACACCAACCTTGTCAGAGAGGTCCAAGAGCACATTTTTTGCGGTTACGTTCGGTTGATTATCGAACCAAAAAATTTGCCCGTCACGTTGACCAACAATAATCTTATCGCTATCGGGTACTTCATTGAAGGTCAAAGGAGAGTCAAAAGTAAGGTTGGGAAAAACCGGATCGTAGCGCAACCCGACTGAAAAGCTTGTTGGGAAATTATTATTTAAGTAACCATCCATTGGCTCAGGATTATCTAATCCGGACCCTGCAAAGTATGGAATGGCTCCAAAAAGGAATAAGGAAGAAAGAAGCGCTAAATATTGGCGGACCTTTTTTCTTTTAACAAGATTTTTCATAATAGTTGGCTTGGTGGTAGCGTACAAAATAATAGATTCCTGCCCTCATAGTAGGTGATGATCGATAAATAACACTATTATTGGTTGAAGTGATAGGAAAGAAAAATCATTGTCAAATCGTTAACAAAAATCTAAATTTTGTTTGTGATTGCCAATGGAGAATGACTGAATTGTTATTCCTTCATAAAAGGAAAATAGTCTTAACACGAAAAAGGAAAAATCTTATAATTAAGGGAGAAATTACGTAATAATGAAAGTATTTTATCTTATATAAAATGCCAATGTAAAGCCGTGTTTTGAGTTAAAGTGAGTAATAATAGTTATTTAGGGTACGAAAAGTGTGAATCTCGTTCTAGAGTCTAATGTCGTAGTTTTCTAGAATATATTCCTTTATTTTCTCCTTATCCTCACCACTGGCTTTTTTAATTTCATACACCTTGGCGTCAACCAAAGTTCGGTACCACCAGCCTTGAAAAAAATGCCATAAAAACCCTTCTTTTCCTTGTATGAAACCCAACTTAATAAAATAGCGATATATGAAATAGATAAAAGAGCGCCAAAATAAAGGCAGGTTGGCATATTTCTTCTTCTTCTCTCTTTTGGATTGAGCATCTGCAGATAGCTCGTAATGTTTTGATGTTTCTGTTTTGGGTGTTATCAAACTGTAGTTTAAATTTAATAATTCAACCGCCTCTTTAATTGCATAATTATTGTGTTTTTGTATCCACCAACCTAATGAATTTAGATTATGATCCACAAAATATCCATGAAATTTGGTGCTCTTTCCTTGCTTAAGCACTATGTGCTCATCCATCCAGCGATCTTCGCAGAATCCATGTTTGTACTTAAATAGGCGTAACATGTTCATTTGCAACATGCCCTTTGTCATCAACTTATTTAAAAAATACATTTTACGTTCAAATACGATTCCCGATACTTCCTTGGGCAAGGTTTTTAGCTTTTGGTCTATTTCTTCAATAAGTTCATCGGTTAAGTATTCATCGGCATCCAACCTAAATATCCATTCGGTTTTTATGGGAAGGTTTTCTAGCCCCCAATTAAACTGTTTGGCATGATTATTTTCCCATTTGTTCTGATAGATTTGGGCTTGAAGAGATTCGGAAATTTCTAGGGTTTTATCCGTGGAAAAAGAATCTACAATAAAAACATCTTTTGAAAATCGCTGCGCATTCCTAATACAGCGCTCGATATGCCTTTCTTCATTGTAGGTGAGAATAATTGTAGAGATGGACTGCATTAGTTCTTAATTTCGCGCTTTTTGATGAATCTGGCGGGATTACCCCCCACTACTGCCCAAGATTCAACGTCTTTGGTGACTACCGACATGGCAGCAACGATAGCATTATCACCTAAAGTAACACCCGGCATCACGAAAGCTCTGGAGCCTACAAAAACATTATCTCCTATATGTATAGTTTTCGTTATTAAATTCATGGATTTGGTATCAAAGGCATGCGTGCCAGTACAAATGTATGCTTCCTGTGCAACTACGGCATTTGCACCTATAACGATTTCTCCCAAAGAATAAATATTAGCCCTATCGCCTATACATGCTTTATGGTGCATGACAAGATTCCAAGGTATTTGTATTCTTGCCCTCTGGTGAACAAATGGTTTCCCGTGTAACTTGGCACCAAAAATTTTTAACCAGAACAAACGCCAACTGTTAGCAGGTTTCGGGGTCCAGCTACACAATAGAGACCAAGTATACTCCCAAAACAACATTTTGATCCTTTGTCTTATCGTCCAAGGGCTATCCTGGGGTGTTTCCTGAGAATAAATTGTACTGCTCATTCTTTCTTGTTTATTCTAGTAAAATCGTTGATAAACCGTTTGGCTATAGCATTAATCGAAAACGTATCACCTATTTTTAGCGCTTCACTTTTTAACGTTTCCAGAAGTCTTTGATTTTCAATTAGGGAGAGAATTTTGGAAGCTAGCTCAGATTCCTGATTTTTTGATTTGTGATTAAAATAAACACCATTCTCGTCATTGACAATAAAGTCGTTGAAACAGGCGAGTTCCGAAACTATAGGAACCGATCCATAGGCCATTGCTTCTCTAGGCGAAACCGGGGCAGCATCTCCACTTCCCTCTTGAGCCGGATAAACAAAGATACTTGACAGCGCATATAATTCAGCTAAGCTGTTTTCGATGAATATAGGGCCCGAAAATTCAATATTTTCATTTTTTATATTTTTCTTTAGATGGTTTAGATACCTTGGCCCAGCCCCACCTTCTTTTTCTAGGAAAGGTCCGACAATATTCAATTTCCATACTTTCTTTACCGACTCCGGTAGCTTTTTAAAGGCATTAATCAATACATCAATACCTTTTTCTGGATGAATCCGTCCGACAAATAAAATTACTTTTTGCTTTTCCTTTTTTAAAAGCTCTTTTCTTATAGTAAAAGGCACAGGATTTGGAACGTATGTTATCAATTCTTCTAGTGCCATAGGTAGTTCTTCGGTAATCGATTTACAGATTGAAAGTGAGCAACCACGATAGGCCGCAACTTTACCGTAAAACCTCATTTGACCTTTGGGAACGCGTTCTACGCTTATATAAACTTTTTTTTTCAGTTTACTTTTTATAAGTATTGGAGCCCAAAAGGTATTTGTAACGATGATGTCGGAATCGATAGGTATCTCGCGTATCGCTCTAAAGGTATACAGTAAATCCAATGTTTTAAGCTTTAACAATGAAGACGGGGCTTCGTATCCTGAGACCCGTATGTAGTTAACCCCACTTTTAAATTCTTTATTTGCTAGTTGCGGATGCCTCTTTGAAATATGTATTACACAATGACCAAAGGTGGCAAATTCGTGTCCGAGGCGGTACCAAATTTTCTCTACAGCTCCTCCCTGCAAAGGAGGAACTGGAAAAAAGGCTCCCTGAACAATAACAATCTTCATAGAATTTGATTACTGAGGTTTAATTTCTCTAGAAGTTTTGGTTTTTTTATTTTTTATCAGTCGTAACCGAAGCATTAGGATTGCAGCATTCAAGAGTCTAGTGCAAACATATTTAAAAACTGGGCCCCAATATTTTCAATGGAGTGAGAATCCCTTACCTTGATTGCTTTTTGTGACATTTTATTTCTTTTTTCGTTATCGAGAATTAGCTTCAACATCATTTTTGATAATAGTTCAATCCTATCTTTAGCCCTGTGATTAAAAATTAAACCGTTCGAGCCATTTTTGATAAAATCTTTGAAACAGGTTAAATCAGAAACTATGGGCACACTTCCCCAAGCCATTGCTTCGAGAGGTGAAAGACCAAAAGTTTCACCTTTTTCGGCCAAGGAAGGGTAAACGAAAATAGATGACCTTTGATAATACTCGTTTAACTTGTTGATATCATATATCGGATTGAGAATCTCTACATTATTTTTTGAAACCATACTTTTTAGTTTCATCAAATACTTTTCCCCTCCACCTCCTTCAGATACCTTATATGATCCTATAAGTACGAGATTCCAATCTTTTGTTGTAATTTCATTAAAAGATTGAATTAATAAATGGATTCCCTTTTCTGGGTGAATTCTTCCGGTGTAAAGAACTAATTTTTCTTTATCAATGGTATTTTCAATTTTATTGGTCTTGAATGTTAAGGGGTTCGGTATGGTTTTCACCATATGATGCTTGACTTCGCTTACCTCATTTTTTATAGCCTCGGCTACCGGAGTTGAGTTTGCTCTATAAAAACGAATTCCTTTATAGAATTTCATTTGACCCTTAGGCATTCTGGCTACATCAACAATAGTTTTTCTCCTATGTGTTTTTTTAAGCAAAACTGGACTCCAAAAACTGTTTGTAACGATAACATCTGCATCATCCGGTACTAAACGTGTTATTTTATATGAGTATAAAAAATCGTAAAAATTTGAAATTAGTTTATTCGAGTGGAAATTAAAACCGGATTTTCTACGAAAACTTACGCCCTCTATGGTTTCTTTATTTGGTAAGTTTTTATATTCTTTACTTAAATGAATAACCTCATGCCCATGCTTGGCAAACTCTTTCGATAATTGGAACCATCTTTTTTCCACCGCTCCTCCTTTTAATGGTGGAACTGGAAAAAAGGCTCCCTGAATTATAACAATTTTCATATGAATTAATTATAAACTGCGAATACCGTCTACGAAATTTTTTGCAGCCTCTTCTATTGTAAAACTACGCGTGTATACTTCTTGGGCCGATTTTGACATACTTAATTTTTTATTTTTTGGTAAGGATGACCATTCTTCGAGCAGATGATATGTTTCTTTTTGACTATCGTTTTTGACAATGCCGCCGTTCTCTCTAATAATTTCACGCCATATATTCACCTTATTGCTGATTAGCACTGGTTTGGCACAGGCCAAAGCCTCTACCACAGCAATACCAAAATTTTCTTGGTGGCTCGGCAATATAAATGCCTCACATTCATAAAAAGCACCCCATTTGGCGGCGCCGCTCAACATCCCCGGGAAAAATATATTTGGTGAAGACGATGCCCTAACCTGCATTTCTTTACCGTAGGTTTGTTCCAAACCAGGTCCTGCGATTATCAATTGAGGGAGATATTCGATTTCTTGTTCCAGTTTCAAATAGGCTTCAATCAATAAATCAACCCCTTTTTTAGGGTGTATACGACTTAAAAACAGGAGGTAGGGCTTGCCATTCCATTTGGGCAACTTCTGTGCAAGAGAAGCTTTCATTTCCTCATGATAAGCAGGTGGAGACTGTACACCATACCCCACGTTAATTTCTCTTCTTGGCCGGTATTGGGAAAATGTAGTCCTCGCTAACAACAATTCTTCTTCACAGGTAAATAAGATACCGTCAGCACTATTTATAACTTTATTTTCTATAATCTTCCAATAGAATTCGTTTCGTAATGCCTTCCATTTACGGGTAGTAGCCTTTTGAAAATAGGGGTCTAGCATACCATGAGGCATTAGGTAGACTTTGGGTGAATTCGTATTTGCATTTCTAAAAGATTTTATTGCCTTTATGGTGGCATAACTGTGGTACAGCCATAAAGCGTGTACTATAACAACATCATAATTTTTAAAATTGGCCGTTAGCCAAGGAATGAGACGTGCATTATATTTCCAAGGCGTTTTACCATTACCAATCGTGTGAATCACAAATGGGTCACTATCTAGATAATCGGCATCGGGTGGGTCAAAACAGACGACCTCATTCTGCACACCCAACTCTCGCATGGCCGGAATCGCATTTCGAATGCCTTGACACGGTCCTCCCTGTTCAGGATCCATACTGGGGATAACTCGAAGTATTTTCATTTTAAAACCAACGTTTGGTATAATTCCAAGTACTGTCTCGCAATATTTTCTACCGAAAACCTTTTCGCATTTTCTTTTCCGTTATCAATAAGCATTTTTCTATAGTCCGCGTCTCTTATCACTTTTAGATAAGTCTGTCGCATGTTGTTTACGTCGTTTGGATTAACGTAGGCTGCTGCGTCGGAAGCAACCTCGGTCAATGGCTCGATATTTGACGTAACTACAACCCTTCCTGTTTTCTGGCCTTCTATTATTGGCATACCAAAACCTTCATAGACAGAAGGAAAGTTTACCATGTCGCAACGTAAATATTCATCTCTTATTTCCAAATCGGTAAGATTGGATTGGTTGGAATAATCCGTTTTGTATTTTTCAAGCATCTCCATTTGAGAGTCTCTTAATTTTCCGATTATTCTTATTTGGCACGATATACCTTCCAGGGCCTGTATGGTTTTATTTAAGTTTTTGTTCCAACCCGTTCCGATATGCAGTATGACTGGTTTTCTTTCATTAAATGCCTTTTCGGAAAATGAAAAAATCGGATCTACCGCATTATGTATTACCGTCAACTTATCCGTTTTGATTTTAGTTAAAATATTGTTCTTGGTTTGATTGGATATACAGACTACTTTATTTGCAATCTTTATAGGAAGATACAGCCAAAACAGCCATTTGTAAAAACGCTTAGCCGGGCTATTAATATTATCTAAAAAAACTAAGTCGTGAATTGTCAACACGGTTGTCAAACCCATTAATGACAAAAGCACATCGTGTATATGTCCAGTTACGTGGTGCACTGTCTTCTTTTCCCTTCTGTTGAACGTGAAAATGTTATTCTTGATTAAATCGATGGGCATTGAGCCTTGAGCAGGAACTTCATAAATAGCAGATTCAATGGATTTATTCAATTCATTGATTAGTGTTTTAAAAACACGCTGAATTGAAAAGCCAACTTTCGGATGTCGAAAAAAATAATTTATTTTCATTGAACCCCTTTAACTCATTTTTAATCATTGAGTTTTATGTAGTAGATGCGGTGATTTGGAATATTCAGAACTTCTGTTTAGGAGATATATGATATTCTTCAATTTTCATTTAGGTTAATAAATTTCTAAAAAAAACCTAACTATTACCTTGGGCAGAAAACTTCAAAACTTAAGCAAAGGTGGCTTATTCCAAATTAAATTTATAATGAATCGAGAAGAATTTCTAAACATTTACCATTTATTCGATTATTCACTATATTCTACCGTTGAGATTCTGAAAAACACTGTTATTTTCAGAAATGATTGATGCTTTGATAGTAGCGTTACACGGACGTATTTCAGCATCTTACTAACACTTAAATCTCATCAAGGATATTACGATTTGAAAACTAGTATCCATACTCTTCGATACGTTTTTAATAAGTTTCAAATCTTTAGAGAGGATTACGGGTAGTAGATTCATTTATTTGTTCTATTACCATTTCATTAGTTAAATCGGTCACTTTAGCATAATTATTATTTGGGTTAGATGATTCATGAAGAAGAATTCTAATACTCCTTTCAACATTTCTTGTGCCTAAATCGCGCCAACCCTCTACTTCAATGTCATAGTGGTTATTACTTGAATTTTCTCTCGCTTCATCGTTTAAGTAGACTACTCCAATATATTCTTTCGTAGCGGTATGATTCTCGATTTTAAGACTTGAATTAACTACCCTATTGTTTGACCCATGAATACCAAAAGGACCGTTACCATTAGTATTTAGTTCGTTCACAAAAACTTGAACATTATTCATGGTTACATAATCTCCATTTGTAACGTCTAAAGGGTAAATTTCGGATACAGCCGAATTATCCTTGATAATAATATTTTCAAAGCTTACCTTATTTAAAGTTCCTATAAATCTCAATGAAGGAAATTTAAAATCAGGGTCAAAAATATGGCTCGTGCTCTCAGAGTAAAGATTTTTAAAAACTCCATTGTTTATGCTCCCCAAATCTCCTAAACCATCTCTACGGTATGATTTGTAATCATCAACCAAAACATTTTCATGATCTTCTACTAGCTTTAATGAATTGCAATACCCACTAATAGTAGGCCTGACGTCTTCGGTTCCTACATAATTACCATAATCTATAGTATTTAAAATCGTAACATCTCTACAATGATGGTCCATTGAAGAATCGTTATTTAAATAAATCAAGTGTGGTGGGGGAAAAATATAATTGGATCCATCGAAGCCCCCTAAATGCGTACCCGATGCAGTCTGCAAATCAGAGTATCTATAAGACCTCAAACCTTCTGAAGTAAAACCATCAACAGTGCCCTGAATGCCCATGAGCACACCATCCATGGTAACGTTCTTTAATCGAATATTTTTTGGAATCCCCGTAACGCCCAAGTCCTTTCCGTCAGAATTAGTAATTGTCTGATTGGCCGTAAATTCCTCTCTTAATTTTATACCCCATCTTATGAACTTATCCGCCGTTTCCCCTTTTGCCTTAAAAGTTACATTATCAAGAAGAATATTTTCACAGGCATGTAACGATAAGATACTATATAATGCCCTAGGACCTCTGAAAATAGGATTGCTGGAGACGAAATTGATGTTATGGTTTTCCGATAGATAATCTTCTAATCGCTGCACGTTTGCGTTTTTAATATCAGCTTCATTATAATATCTGGCATCATACGCATTATCCCACAAAAGGGTTAGGTTTTTTATGGTGATGTCTTTGGTAAGTGCCATATAAAAGACAGGCGAGTGCATATTGTTTACAATAAGGTTAGCATCGTTTGCACCTTCTATCCATGTATTGTCTTCCAAAAAAATTGACCTAGAAGCATCCCTAACGTCATGATGGGTAAACATATCTTCTTCAATTAATACTTTCGAGCCTATTCTATTAGATTCTTTTATGGTCTCGACCAAGGCTACCCAGTCATCAGTAACACCATCCATTACAGCCCCAAACCAACAGGGTTTTAAATATTCATTTTTAAAAGTACCATCAAGATCGATGGTTTCAAAAACTTGATAATTTCCATTGGAAGCAACTAGTGTTCCGTCTCCTTCTAAAGTAGCTTTCCGCAGAATACCCCCTTCAAAGCTTAGGGTTACATTTTCCGGTAATGACACACGACGATCCTTCAGATCAAAATCATATTTGATGATCCATACGGCATTGTCATAGTCTGTCGGTATGTTGTTCCAATCAAAGTCTTGGGGTATAACTATGGCGTTGGTATTTTCCGGCGGGTCACCTTCTTCCTCTTGAAGTATTGTCGAACGCTGATCTATGCTGTATTGATAGTTTTGGGCACCTAACGAAACAGCAAACAAAAAAATAACAAGTTTTAGATATTTCATTGTCCTGAAATTATATAGGCGTTATCCCCAGATTTTCTTAAAAGGCCAAACCTGACATTTCCGCTTTCACTGGCAAAACTGGCCTCGCCCGCCGATGTATAATTTATTGAAACTCCATTAGCAGCTTTTACAGTTAAGGTGGCCCCGTTGTGCGCCTCTAAATTAATGGTTTCACCGATTTTCATGGCCGAAAAACTGGAAGGCAAGGTTAGTACGGCATTTTGGGTACATTCAATCGTATTGTTTACGTCTGAAGCGGTAGCGTTTCGAGAGGAAGTTACGGAAATAATATCGGCCTTTCTGGCATAAGATGTGTCATCGATATTCGCTACATTTTCGGCATATTTTGCGGTCAAGGCATAAGGTACACTTAACAGTTGACTAACACCGATAATCGAATAATTGTTTCCTCCTGTTGGATCTACCTGGGTTTCTATGAAAAAAGGACCATTCGACCATGGAATTGAACTGAAGTTGCCAGAAACTACATTCCCCGCTCCAATTTCCAAACTCACCAGACCATTCATGTTGGTTGTCGCCGAATGTGTTTCTTCATAGCTGTTCGTTCCGGTTTCAGACCCTTGTCGAACAATGATGCGTAGGCTTACGCTCGAATCGGATACCAAACTATTGTCGCTTGCACGCACCACAGCCTGATAGCTCATCTTTTCAGGGGTTTGTGCCAAGACCTCAAATGTGGTAAGGAGTAACAACCCAAAAATAAAAAGTAATCTCATCGTTTCAGTGTTTTATTATTTTGAATGTTTTTGCCTCGTTGTTTGAAATGAACACCCGCAATACATAAATCGAGGCACTTCGATGGTTCATTGCTATTTTGGTATCTTGATTTGTTATGGACCTACTTTCCAATAACTTTCCATAGGAATCGAAAAGTTGGTATAACGAAACTTCATTTTCAAAATTTTCTATAAAGAGCGTAATGGTATCAACAGTAGGATTGGGATAGGTAGTTATTCGGTTTTCCTTTGACTCCTCTATCGCATCGCTTAACCCTTCGTCAACGATATTTTGGTCTATAATATTGCCTTCTTCATCGGAAACTTCTTCTTCCGAAGCCGGGTTCTCTTCTTCCAAGGGTTCCTCCTCCGGTTCGGATATAGGTTCCTCGGTCTCCGGAGCCTCTTCCTCTTCTTCTAGGGAATCGGTCTCTTCGGGATCAGGTTGCCCTTCCGGTTGTGGGACGTCTTCTGGTTCGGGCTCCGGTGTATCGCCCGTTGGCTCCTCCTCTGTAGGGTCGGGTTCTTCCGTAGTAGGATCTTCATCTTGAGATGGTTCCTCCTCCGGTTCGGATATAGGTTCCTCGGCCTCGGGCACCTCTTCCTCTTCTGGGGGATCGGTCTCTTCAGGAACTTCTTCTTCTTCCGTTTTGGGCTCCTCTGTTTGTTGCGCACCTTGGGTCACATTTCTGCCAGAAGCTTGTAGGGTTATATAAAAAACAGTTCCAATGGAGTAAGCTAAGGAACCTTCATTGCCAGCTGCATCGCCACCGCCGGCATTAACGATTTCGATATCGTTATTGGGAAAATCTTGTTCTTCGTCTTGGCCATTAAAAATATAATGGCACAATAGCATTACTGCTATTATTGGGGTGGTGTTTTTCATAAGTAGCGGCAGGCGTTGGGGACTTATCGCTATATGTATACGTGCATTTTCTTGGTTTCAGATTAAATTGCTTCTAAAAGAAAAGAGAAATGTTTCCGTTTTAAGTGGGTTAATGAATTTTTGATTTTTGGTTAAACTTCTTATAATGAGTTGATTGTAGGTGGATTGATGGTTAAAACGAAAAATCTGATAGCTATTAAAAAATTAAACTCATCTTAATCTTTAATTGGAAATCTGAAAAGGTCAAAAAACCGATTATTGAAGTCTAGTTCTTAATGATTTTTAAAGTTTCCTCGAATTTGTTAAGAACACTAACCTTAATAAAATAGGTTGCATTACTCCATTGTTCCGTTGGCAATTTTGTGCTCTTGGCGTTTATGGTTCCCGTTTTCATGATACTACCGTTTGGACTGAAAATTTGATAATTGGTAGGTTCATTATTAAAATCCTTGATATCAAGGATAATATAATTGGTTGAGGGATTTGGATAGGCCATAACTTGGGCAAGAGTGCCCTCGAGTTCTTCTTTGAGTTCAAGTTCTGCTGATTGTTGAATCCCCTGTGATACTAGATTATTCGATGATTCAATGCCGGTATAATGAGTTATACCAATGGAATAGCTTATGGAACCTGAACTGCTACTAGCGTTTCCTCCAGAGGCGTTTACGGAAGTAGACCGCATAGACGAATTACTTTGTTCGCTATTTTCTTGAGCGAAGTTGAAAAAACTTAAAAGAAAAAATGAAATGTAAAGAAGAACGCGTGCCATAGATTAGGAACGCTACCCTTCTTGCAGGTATTATCTATATTTAACGGTTTTCGACTAACTACCGACTTTTGGTACCGTTCATCGGATATTCGGGCCAAAGTTGACTAAAAGAGAAGTGAATTTGCTCTGGTGCGGAGGCCATTTTTTTACAACTGAACTAACTACGAGCGCTGGATAAGCTAAATTATTTCTAGCTGCGAATGAATAATTTTTTTTAGGAAAGAAAAAAATAATGATTCCTCGGATTTGTACCAGTAGTTGTTTGAAATCGGGGAAATTTGATTGCTCCCTTCAGGGCAGGGGAAAATCAATTAAATTTCCGGCCTTTCTTGCCCTGACCCTAAAGGGAAAAAGGCCTACTTGCTCATACTGGTTAAAGTACCGTGGAATCAGAAAAAAACTAAACCTAAACTTGGAAGAAAAGTAGTTTATCAAAAAATAGGCAAGTTTGTATTGTGGAATAGTAAATCAAAAAACGTGTAAGTTTTATATGAACTCGTCTTGTGTTCATGTTTGCATCCGAGAAGGAAGGCTTTTATGGTATGATAAAGTCTTTTTTTGGCTGCATAGCCGTAGCTACGGAAACTAAAAATGGCAAAATTAGTACACAAAATGTGTCCCCGACCCTCTGGTGTAGGTAAAAGATAAGCCTAAGACGAGTTCTGCGTATTTAAAAATCTAATTTAAATGATGCACTTGAAGTTTACGATGCCGTAATTTTACCTTCATTTTGGCATGGAGCACAGAATCCATGTCTCTTAAAACTATTTTAGGATTATTTTCTCCTATTACCATTTTTCTATTTTGCAATAGGCTGGTTTGGATGGAATTTTTTACATTTTCCGAATACTTTGAAACAAAGATTTCTTCAATCGAATCGTCGTTCATCCAGTTTTTTATAGCTTCAATTTCTGAATTGCGAATTTGTGCGGGCCGTCCTTGGTGAAATAGGTAGCGCGTTACTCCAGGTGCATTGAAGACAAGCACTCTATTTCTTTTAGAGATGTTTACGAACAGATATGATTTGAAAAGGGGGACCGAAACTGTGGTTTCACCTGCTGCCTGATACTTCGTTTTTTTGAGAACAGGGCAGTATACCTCAATTCCTTTACCCATTAAAATGTCGGCTATTTTTTTTTCCCGATTAGGGGTAACACATAATACATACCAGTTCTTATTTTCGGTAGTCTTCGAATCAAAAGGTTTTTTGTTGATCATAAGTTGGCTTTTATGGTTTGAAAACTATAGTTTGATAAGAATACTTTATTTGTATTCACGTTGATGCGTTCTATTTTTAGTAGGCTTTTTCTTCGCCCTTGAAAACGTGATAGACTGTTTTAAATATAATTTCTAAATCGAGCCAAATCGACCACTTTTCCACATAAAATATGTCTAGTCGGGTACGGTTAAAAATATCTGAGGGCTTTATAATTTCCCCGCGATACCCCATAACCTGTGCCAGTCCCGTAATTCCCGGTTTTACAAAATGTCTTACCAAATATTTATCTACCGCGGTCTCGTAACCTATAGTGTGAAACTCCATATGGGGTCGCGGGCCGACTACACTCATATTCCCAATGAAAACATTATAAAACTGTGGAAGTTCGTCCAGACTGGTTTTACGCAAGAATTTGCCTAATCGGGTAACCCTAGCGTCATTTTTTTTGGCCATTTTCGTGTTTGAATCTGAGTTTACCGTCATCGTTCTAAATTTGTAACACCAAAAGGGTTGACGCTTCAAACCATGCCGTTTTTGCTTGAACAATGCTGGGCCCGGCGAATCTAATTTTACGAGAATAAATATCAGTGGATTCAACCAAGACATAACGAATATGATGACTAGCGAGGAAAAGACAATGTCAAAAACTCTTTTCACTTTTTGCAGGTATTCCCGATCGAGGGGCACCGTTCTCAAATTAAGCACAGGAATAGTCTGATACATTTGTATGGACATTGCCCTGGTGAATATCTCTTTGTTATCGGGAATAATTTTTAACTTGATTAGGTTATTATCCACAAACTCAATAAGATTCTGAAGTTCATTTTTCGAAAGCTTTGAAGCAAGACAATACACTTCATCAATTTGATTGTCGAGTATGTAACCAAAACAATTTTCAATTTTTCCCAGATACGTGGGGCTGACCGAAGGGCTGTCGTCAAAAAAACCTTGGTATCGATAACCTAAATACGGGTTGTCGAAAACACGACGTATTTTTTTTAGGTTCCGATCTCTTCCAATGGCGACAACTTTAACGTAATTACCTCCTTTAAATCGATACTTACGTCTCAACCAATAGAAAAGCCAGCGATGTAAGGCGATTGCCAAACAGATTACGGCATATACAAAAGTTTGATGCTCGAAATCGAATTGCAAATTCCTTTGAAACGCAAAAAGTGAAAAATATGCCAGACCAAAAACGAAATACAGTTTGAACATTTTGTTGATGTGCGTAAAAAAATGTTCTTTTCGCGTAGTATTATAATAGTCTAGACCGTTGGTGATGAAAAGCCACATACCATTATAATACAGGATAGCAAAGAAATTGCTAAATGTGCTTGGGCTTAAGATATATAGAATACTGTTAATCACTATGATATGCGAAATAGTGATTATTGGAACTATTAAGTGGGAAATTCCCGTTTTTTTCATTGGTTTGGTGGTATTACTCTCAAATTCTTGCGTACTAGTCGTCATGAATAATACACTGGAATTAGTTTTTGGCTAGGATAAAATTATTTAAAACATTTAGGGTTTTTATTGATTTTAGTTCAATTTTGAGTTAAGAGATTAATTATTCTGATTTTCATAAATATCATGCATGCAAAATCTATAATCCTTAAATTTCATAACAGAAATTATGAGGATGGTAAAATTTTCTCCTTAGAAAAACGCAGTCGTAAAACTGCAATATTTCCTAAATCAAGAATCCATTAAACTTTAGGGGAATAGTGTCAATTTGTATCCCCAATTCGCAGTTGATGTCGAATCAACACAATGAAATATTATGGGGGTCATAGCCTGTTCAGGTCGATACAAAACTAGGAATAAAATTCGAATTTTCTGAAAATTAAACCCGGCTATGAGCCCAAAAACCTTCTTTATTTTTTAGTTAAAAAATTGATTATCAATATTTTATAATTTTAACTATTCCTCTTTCCAGAAAAATTAAATTTTCTATATCAATCTTTTATCGATTAAAAGACTACTTTCATCGATAGCGGGCTGAAAGTCTAGGCGCTAATTTGATTTTTTTGATTTGGTTGTATACTAAAAAACGCACGGAAAAAATGGTTTAACTCTGTTTGTGTTAGGTGGTATTTCTTACTTTCCACAAGTTTGAAGTGGATAAAGGTCAGACAGATTTATTTATGATATATATATCTAAGTGGGGTTGGAAACTGCTTTGAAAATCTTTTAATATTCATAATTTTCTTCAAAAGGAGTACTCGGATCTATTTTTTTTTGCTAGGAGTCAGCAAGTATTTTGAAATAGTTCGAATATTTCTTAGCCCGTAATTCCGCATGATTTTTTCATTCACTTTGGGCCAAGTCCAAAGGGTCAAAGTTTGTCTTAATGTCAAAAAAAGGAATTTAGCGTCAAGACGGATTTCAAAACACTATCAAAAATCGTTTAGTTTTTAACCCCTATAAAACTGAAATAATAGTCATTAGCCTTATCCGTATGTTTTGTGGACTGATGCCAAAATTGAAAACCAGCCTTTTCAAATAGTAGCGCGTAGTTATGGGAAAAAGATCTTTCGTGGCCATAAGGCTGCGAATTAGGATTGATACTAAAATCGTGATCGACTCCATTGGGTTCGATTGCTACGAAATAGATGTTGCCGATTTGGTTTAGCGTGCTTAAAAATTCAGTAAGTCGCTTTTCGGTGAAATATTCGAGAACACCCCGAGATGTAACAAAAATGGTATAACTACTGCCGTTCACCTTAGTCCATTCGTAGGCATCGGAGGCAACAAATTCCAGTTTGGAATTTCCTGCATTATTTTTTGTGTTGATATCGATTTGTTCTTGGCTCAAATCAATACCAATAAATTTATTAATTTGAGGAAACTTTGATTGGAGATAGTTCAAGACTCTTCCGTTTCCCGTACCAATTTCCACTAATGTATTGAAGTGTTCGGTTTCCTTCTCCAGTTCTTGTTGAAGTAAATCGAATATAAATGCACAGTCTGGCAGAAATGCCTCTTGAAAAGACTTGTTCATGCGTGCAAAATACTGGGCCCCCTGATTCAGCCAGTAATTTCGTTGCAATTCGGCCAACTTATCGAAATCCTTGTCTTTTTCCGTCTTTTTGAGGATGGTATTACGCATCAGACGATCAATTTGCGAAAAGGTCTCGTAATTGGTAATTGTCATTCCCTCGTTGGCCAAGGCGGCAGCTTTTTTTGGCATTATGTATATTAGAAATCCGCCTACTAGTAATTTAATTTTTTCTTTCATGAATGCTAAGATTAACCTAGCAATTAGCGCAAGAAGTACTGGTCTTTGAAATTGGGGAAGAATGGTGATAATATACAAAAATAAGTTAAATAGTTATTTTTTATCCCTTAATCGAAATCCTCAACTCTTTATTTAACTTGTAGAAGGGTGGGCCAAGTGCATTATTAAATTAAGGTTAGCGCAAACTTTCGTCTTTGAAAAGAGACGGAACTTATCAAGGAAAACAGATTATCGTTTAGGCTTGAGTTTCTGATGATTTTGGTGTTTTGCAGATGGCTCAAATTTATATTCATCGATTTAATTGGCCTGTACATAGAAATGCCAAGAATAATCCGGGTATCGATTAAATGTAATTTTTTTCGATTAAACAAAAAACGACTATAAATATTCGGATTTTGATATTTTTGTCGTTTAAATTGTATATAATTGATAATCAATGGTTTATTTGTATTTTTTTTCAATACTCAAGTTAAAATTTGCGCTTTTCAACGAATCTTTTAGATAAAAATTTAGTATTTTCGAAAAGACCTATTACAGCTATATTCCCCAACAATTTTATTGTTATCCATTGATAACATTGATGTCCAAATATTCATACGTTAAGGCAAAGGATTCGATAAATTACCCCCTAAGTGTTTTATTCTAAATTTAAGATATGGTTGCGGCCCTATTAAAAATCACTGCGTAATAGGAGTGGTATAGAAAAATCGGGCTTAGGATTGGACGTGCTTCATAGCGCTAAGTTAAAATATAATTGGATATTGATTCTTGATTTAAGGACGTAAAAATAATAGTGAAGTAGGTAAATGGCAGAACAAAATAAGATACAGACGTCAAATGGAAAGTGGCCCGATAATGTAATCAAAGGGCGTGAGTTAAAGTATCCGAATTCTACACTACATGAGCTTTTGGACAGTTGCGCTACAAAGTATTCCAAGGCCATAGCGCTTGGCTTCGGCGAGCGGCAGATGACTTATGGGCAGCTTCAAGAAAAGATCAATCAAACGGCGCAATACTTGACTTCTTATGGTGTTGTTCCGGGCCAAACAGTAGCAATTTCTTTAGAACGAACTCCTGAACTAATCGTCACGTTGTTTGCAATATTAAAGTGCGGTGCTGCATATGTTCCGCTTGATACGGGATATCCCAATGCCCGAATCGAGCTTTTGATTAAAGATTCCAAGTCAACTTTCTTTATATGTAATCGTACGAAAGAACAGCTTTCACATAACGCGACGAATATTTTTATTGAAGATATTTCAGAGGGATTGCAGACCTATTCTTCCGAACCACTTAAGATAGAAGTTTCCCCTGAATCGGCTGCGTATGTTATTTATACTTCCGGTTCTACCGGAAAACCCAAGGGTGTTAAGGTTGCACATCGAAATGTAGTCAATCTGGTCTATTCTCTGGGCCAAGAACCCGGCATCGGACCCGAGGATAAAATTTTTGCCGTAACTACGATTTCTTTTGATGCGATGGTTATGGAAATCTTTCTTCCGCTATTACATGGTGCTGCTGTCGAGCTTGTTGACGAAGATACCAGGCGAGATGGAAAATTGTTGTTGAAAAAAGCACTTGCAGATGAAATAACAATGATGTGGGGAACTCCCAGCATTTGGCAAATACTTCTAGATTCTGAATGGAATATGCCGTTAAACATAAAGGCGTTGATTGGTGGGGAAGCAGTGCCTATGGTTTTGGCTAGGGAACTTCTTTCTCGCTGTAAAGAATTATGGAATATCTACGGGCCAACAGAGACAACAGTATGTTCTTTTACAACCAGAATTACCGAAACTGATGACCCTATTACCATAGGAAAGCCTATTGCCAATACCGATGCTTATTTTTTGGATAAAAACGGTAAGCCTGTAGCGGCTGGAGAAGTTGGTGAAATCGCCATTGGCGGAGACGGTGTTTCACTAGGGTATATTGAGAGACCTGAGCTGATGTCGGCTCGCTTTATTGAAAATCCTTTTGATAAAACAGCTCAAAGCAAATTGTATTTGAGTGGTGATCTTGGCAAGATATTGGCGAATGGTGAAGTTCAGTGCTTGGGAAGAATAGATGATCAAGTAAAGGTGCGAGGTCATCGTATCGAACTGGGCGAGATTGAAACAGTGTTGAGTTCTTTTTCAGATATAAAGCGAGCTACCGTAACCGTAAGTAGTCATTTAAAAGGGGAGCCAAGGCTAGTGGCATACATCCAAGCATCGGGGGACAAAAAAGACTTGAACCATGTTCGTGCCCAACTTGAAGAAATTCTACCTGATTTTTTAGTGCCTTCTTTTTATATGTGGATAGATGATTTTCCCGTAACCAAAAATGGGAAAATCGATAAAAAGAAACTTCCAATACCTCAATATATAAGGCCCGCTTCCGCACCTCTTTTCAAAAATCCACGAACTGAATTGCAGAAGAAAATAGCGGCCATATGGGGTGAACAGTTACAGATACCTGAAGTAGGCATTGACGATAACTTCTTTGAGCTCGGTGGCACCTCTTTACTTACCCAGCGCACGGCAACCGCTATGAAGAAAGCGCTCAACCGAGAATTGCCCGTTACCAAAATATATCAATACCCCACCATATCGGTTCTCAGCGAATTTTTGGAAAAAAAGCATACGCTAGAGGCATCTTTTTCCTCTGAAACCAAGAAGAAGAAATCGTCCAATGACGTGGCTATAATCGGAATGGCCGGTAGATTTCCAGGGGCCCGTTCAATTGAAGAGCTATGGGAAGTTCTCAGCAAAGGGAAGGAAACCATATCCTTTTTTAAACCTGAAGAACTTGATTCTAGCCTTCCGGAATCTTTGCGTAAAGACCCACTTTACGTCGCTGCCCGGGGGGTAGTACCTTCTGTGCGTATGTTTGACGCCCAATTTTTTGGAATTAATCCGAAAATGGCGGAGGCCATGGATCCGCAACAACGTCTCTTTCTGGAAATTGCCTGGGAAGTTCTTGAGCAAGCGGGCCATCTTCCGGAACACTATAAAGGGAGTATTGGGGTATATGCAGGCACCGGAACGAATACGTATTATCAAAAAAACATTCTGCCGAATAAAGAGCTTATCGACAAAATAGGCGTTCTTCAGGCCAGTACGGTGAATGAAAAGGACTATATCGCTTCGCGCACGGCCTACCATTTAAACCTGAAAGGGCCCGCGGTTAGTGTGCAATCTGCCTGCTCTACTTCTTTGCTTGCCATTGCAGAGGCGGTAGAGGCCATAAAGAGCGGTCAGTGCGACGTAGCTTTGGCCGGCGGATCCAGTATTACGGCCCCGATAAATAGTGGCCATTTGTACCAAGAAGGTTCAATGTTGAGCGCAGATGGGCATTGTCGTTCTTTCGACAAAGACGGAAAAGGAACCGTTTTCAGCGATGGCGCGGGGGTAGTTTTACTTAAAAGCTTAGATGCCGCCCGTAAGGATGGAGATTTTATTTACGGTCTCGTCAAAGGTGTGGGTGTCAATAATGATGGCGGTGGAAAAGGGAGCTTCACAGCACCGAGTGCAGAGGGCCAGGCAGATGTTATAAGCAGAGCCCTTCAAGATGCACAGATTTCGCCTTCCACCATTAGTTACGTAGAGGCTCATGGTACTGCAACCCCTGTGGGCGATCCAATAGAAATTGAGGGCCTGCAAATGGCTTTTGGCCCTCAAGAGAAAAACGGATTCTGCGCAATAGGCTCAATAAAGAGTAATATGGGCCACCTCACTGCAGCTGCGGGGGCGGCAGGTTTTATAAAAACGGTTTTGGCGATGCACCATAACAAGATACCACCTTCGCTAGGCTTTGAGAAGGCTAACCCGGTAATTGATTTCGAAAACAGTCCTTTTTTCGTGAATCACAAACTGAGTCCTTGGCATTCAGATAGACCAAAAAGAGCTGGAATCAGCTCATTTGGGGTAGGCGGCACGAATGTTCATGTCATCGTTGAAGAATATGAAATGAAACGTCAAGAATCAAGGGGTAAAAGACCTTTTCAGATTCTCGCATGGTCGGCAAATACAAATTCAAGTTTGGACGGGTATCGAACCGTACTCGGTGATTACATAAAGAATATAGAGCCATCTTCTTTGGCAGATGTTGCCTATTCTTTAAATGTTACCCGAAGTAATTTCGGTCACAGAAGTTTTATGGTCTCCAATGATGCTCAAAGGGCATCTGAAGGACTTTCTAGTAATGAGTCACGCCAAATAAAGGCCAATGTATTAAAAGTTGCTCCAGAAGAAGTTGTTTTCCTTTTTCCAGGGCAGGGCGCACAATATTTGCAGATGGGAAGGGCACTTTACGAGCATGAAAAAGTTTTCTGTGAAGCGGTCGATGAGTGCTCCGAAATACTGTTGGAACACCTCGAAGTGGATATTCGAAAGGTGATTTATTCAGAACCCGACAACCCGACCGAGGCAGAGACGTTGCTCAAGAATACACGTTTTACCCAACCGGCATTGTTTGTTGTTGAATATGCCTTATCGCGGCTTTGGATAAGTTGGGGAATCAAGCCGACTGCAATTTGCGGTCATAGCATTGGAGAATTTGTAGGAGCGCATTTGGCCGGCGTTTTTACTTTGAAAGATGCGCTAAGGCTAATTGCGGTAAGAGGTCGACTGGTAAGTGAATTACCGGGAGGTAGTATGCTATCCATCAGGTCGAATATCGACGAGGTCAAGAAATTTTTACCGAGTACGTTATCAATTGCCGCAGTCAATGCCGATAAGTTGTGCGTAGTATCAGGATGCACTAGAGAGATAGAGGAGTTTTCCAAGGTCATGGACCAAAAGGACATCCCCAATAAACTACTGGCAACGAGCCATGCCTTTCATTCGTCAATGATGACTCCAGTTCTGGATACATTTAAAGACGAGGTAGAAAAAACACAATTAAATCCGCCACGTTTACGTATGGTTTCAACGGTAACGGGTCAATGGCTGAAAGACGTTGAGGCAGTCGACCCGCAGTACTGGACGGATCATTTACGTAAAACCGTACAGTTTGCAGATGCCTCAAAAACTATCCTATCGCTTAAAAACCCTATTCTCTTGGAAGTGGGCCCTGGGCGAACCCTGGTTACGTTGGTGCGTCAGCGAAAAGAGGGCAGATCGGCAACCGCTTTAGCGAGCCTGCCTGCTCCTAAAAATAACGAAGGTGCTTATCCTGCGCTACTGAACGTATTAGGAGAATTGTGGCTTAATGGTTTAGAACCAGATTGGAAGGCATTCTATAAAGGGCAATTGCGTAAAAAGGTTCGATTACCAGGTTACGTTTTCGATAGGAGGCCTTGCTGGGTCGAACCATTGTCTGAGCAGCGACCTATGCTTTCTGCCTTGCCCTCACTACAAATTGAAGAAGAAGAATTTAACGAAAATACAAATCAAACCAAGCCTATGAGAAAGACGGTCATTCTTCAAAAAATTTCGGAGATTATTGATAATGCTTCCGGAATAGACGTAGAAGGAGACGATTACAACCTAAGTTTTTTGGAACTTGGGCTCGACTCATTGATTCTTACACAATTTGCATTGACCTGTAAAAAGGAATTCGGAACTCCAATTACCTTTCGTCAACTTAATGAAGATTTTAATTCTCCGGAACGTTTAGCTTCATACCTCGACGAAAGTTTGCCCGAAGACCAGTTTGCGCCGCCAGCCGCATCACAAAATATTGAATATACTACGAATCCGCTTCAGTCTCCTGCAGTAAATGGAAATTTCGTTCAAACCGAGAACCAAAATTCGGCATTGGGTCTTATTTCGCAACAAATTCAACTTCTTGGCAAACAGATAGAATTGTTGCAGGGTTCCGGCCAGCCAGAGGCCCCTAAACCATTAATGGCCGCTCAGGCCAATGGTGTTGAACAACACGTTGCCAAGACGAATACGGAAGAAGATACACGTACTGCCGAGGAGAAAAAAGAACATGGTAAACCATTTGGCGCATCTCCAAAAATAGATCGAAGCGCAACCGGAATGGATGCTAAACAGGAAACTTTTTTACAAGAGCTGACCAAACGGTACAATAAAAAAACCGAGGGTAGTAAAACTTACACCCAAAAACATCGATCAAAGATGTCGGACCCGAGGGTAGTTTCAGGTTTTAAACCTTTGACCAAAGAACTTGTTTATCCTTTGGTCATACAGAAATCTTCTGGCAATCGACTTTGGGATTTGGATGGCAACGAATATATCGATGCATTGAACGGATTTGGTTCCTGTATTTTCGGCCATCAACCCGATTTTATCAAAGAGGCCCTGAAGAAACAGGTCGACTTAGGATATGAGGTTGGCCCCCAACATCCGCTTGCAGGGGAGGTATGTGAACTTTTATGCGAATTTACCGGTCACGACCGTGCTGCTCTTTGTAATACCGGTTCGGAAGCGGTTTTGGGTACGATGCGAATAGCGCGTACGGTTACCGGCCGTTCCCTAATAGTTGCTTTTACCGGATCATATCATGGTATCAATGACGAAGCGCTTGTTAGAGGCTCGAAAAAACTAAGAACGTTTCCTGCTGCACCCGGTATTATGCCCAAATCGGTAGAGAATATGCTGATACTAGACTACGGGACTGAAGAAAGTCTAAACATAATTAAAGAACGGGCTCATGAACTTGCCGCGGTTTTAATTGAACCTGTACAAAGTAGACGACCCGAATTTCAACCCTTGGAATTCTTGAGAGAAGTAAGAGAAATAACCGAAAAATCGAAAACTGCGCTCATTTTTGACGAAGTGATTACTGGTTTTAGATCGCACCCTGGCGGTGCACAGGCCTTGTTCGGTATTAAGGCCGATTTGGCGACTTACGGAAAAGTTTTTGGAGGTGGCCTGCCAATTGGGGCGATACTGGGTAAAAAAGAGTACATGGATGCCCTAGACGGCGGTTTTTGGCAATTTGGTGACGACTCCTTTCCTGAAGTAGGCGTGACCTACTTTGCAGGAACATTCGTACGCCATCCGCTGGCACTTGCTGCAACAAAGGCATCTCTAATGTATATGAAACAAAGAGGACCAGACCTTCAGACTAGGCTTAATACGATGACAGAAAATTTGGCTCGAGAATTGAATTTAGAATTCCTGAACAGGGGTCTTCCGATGGAGATAAATCATTTTAGCTCGTTGTGGAGGCTGAAGTTTAAGGAAGAAGTGCCCTATTCTGAATTGCTTTTTGTTTTAATGCGCGAAAAGGGAGTCCATATTTGGGATGGTTTCCCCTGTTTTCTAACTGAGCCCTATTCCGAAGAAGACATCGCCTTTTTAATCAAGTCGTTTATCGAGAGCATAGAAGAGCTTACCGCGGTGGGTATTTTTGAGGCAAAACCGACAACGCAAAGTCGCTCCAACGGAAAAAAGACTTCGCTGGCAGATTTGAACAAACCACCAATTCCTGGTGCTAGAATGGGCCGAGATGAGTCAGGCAACCCAGCGTGGTATATTGCGGACAAAACCAAGGAAGGAAAATACGTCAAGATTGAATTGTAACCCAATGGGCAATCCCCGTAAAATTAGTGTTTGAATTTACCATCGGACACATATTTTTTGAATTGTTAAGACAACGCATAGTTCTAAAAACTTGAATTGATTGTCCATAAAGAAATACATATCGCGATATAAATATCCGATTACCAAAAACAAGAATCCGATTACCAAACTATAAGATTGTGAAAAACCAAACCACAGTATTAGAAGAGGCGCAATTCGACCCATTTTCCGGGCCTGAAATTGCTCGAGTGACACATACTACCCAAGCTCAAGAAGAAATCTGGGCCGCATGCAGTATCGGTGGCCAAAATGCGAACAAAGCCTACAATGAGTCGGTTTCACTTATATTAAAGGGCAAATTAAAGGCCGATGCAATCGCTTATGCATTACAGGAAGTGGTCGATCGCCATGAGTCGTTAAGAGCGGTATTTAGTACCGATGGTAGATACATGACCGTTCTTGAACATATTTCGGTCAAACTTGATTACAATGATATTTGCGCTCAAAGCCCTAGCAAGAAAAAGGAGTCTATACAGGAATACCTGAACAGTGATGCCAATCATCTTTTTGATCTGGTAGACGGGCCTTTGATTAAAGTGGGCCTCATCAAAATATCGGAAAAAGAGCATCGATTTATATTCACTGCCCATCATATTATTTGTGACGGTTGGTCGTTGGGCATTATATTACAAGAGTTGGGGGCATTATATACTGCCAATGTCCTAGGTGAGGTTCCTATTCTTCCAAAACCTGAAAGTTTCGGGGAGTTTGCTGATGAACAACATGCATTGATTGGGGGTGAGGAATACGATGCTATCGAAAAATTCTGGTTGGAGCAATATCAAAACACGATTCCTGAACTAACGTTGCCTACCGATTTTCAACGACCTACATTAAGAACCTATAAGAGTAATCGCATTGATTTTAAGCTTGATAGTGTTCTTTTGTCGGAATTAAAGAGTACGGGAGTTAAAGCCGGTTCAAGTTTTGTTACGACACTTATGGCCGCTTTTGAGATATTTCTTTATCGGCAGACAGGTCAAGAAGACCTTGTAGTCGGTTTACCCTCGGCAGGTCAATCCATAGCCGGCATGACACAATTGATCGGGCATTGTGTGAATCTACTGCCCTTGAGAAGTAGAATAAGTACCAACATTTCATTTACGGAGTATCTAAAGCAGCGCAAGTCGAATCTTTTTGACGTATATGATCATCAACCTTTAAGTTTTGGTCATTTATTGCAGAAGCTGGCTATCGGAAGGGATCCTTCAAGGGTTCCACTGGTACCCGTCGTGTTCAATATTGACTTGGGTATGACGGATTCGGTTTCTTTTTACGGGCTGGATTACGAGTTGCTCAGTAATCCAAGAGCCTATGAGGTGTTCGAACTTTTTCTCAATGCAAGTGGGTCTGAGGAAAACCTCGTTTTGGAATGGTCTTATAATGCAGCACTTTTCAAGCCCGAAACCATAAAACATATGATGCTTGGTTTTGAAGAAGTGCTGGACCAACTTATTACAAAACCAGACCAAAAAATAGGTGAACTTATAACCTTGGATACTAGTTCTTACGAAAGGCTTAACGCCACAATGGCGAGCTATCCGAGTTTGCCTGTGCATAAATTAATTGCTGAAAGGGCCTTAAAAAACCCACGACAAACTGCTTTAAAATTCAAAGACATAGCTATTTCTTATAAAGAGCTAGAAGAGCAAACCAATCGTTTGGCCAATTATTTTGTTTCAGAAGGTATGATGCCAGGTGATTTCGTAGGTATCTGTGCGCCAAGGTCTTCTGAATTGTTGGTTGTTTTGCTCGCGGTCATGAAGTGTGGTGGTGCATATATACCGATGGACCCGGCATATCCTGCGGAGCGGTTAAAGTTTATGTTGGAAGATTCCGAAGCGAAATTTTTAGTAACTACGAAGGAACTATCCGTCTCTATTTCCGACGGACCGACCAAAATAGTCATCGAAGATGCGATGGGCGCTGCGACCTCATGTCCAACTACGGCGCCAACAACCAACGTGTCGAAATCTGATTTGGTTTATTTAATCTATACATCTGGTTCTACCGGTAAGCCTAAAGGCGTTCCGGTAACGCACGGAAATCTTGTCAATTTCTTGCATAGTATGGCCAATGAGCCCGGTATCGATGAAAATGATAAGCTGCTTGCGGTCACCACAATATCTTTTGACATCGCCGGTCTTGAGTTATTTTTACCTTTATTAAATGGAGCGACTCTGGTTTTGGCCGAGGATGTTACTGCACGAGACGGTCGTATTTTGTTGGATGTATTACAACAGGAAAAGATTTCTGTACTTCAGGCCACACCTACAACTTGGCAGATGTTAATAGATGTGGGATGGGAAAAGCCTTTGGCACTAAAAGCTCTATGTGGCGGTGAGGCGTTTCCATATAAATTGGCCCATCAATTATTGGAGAGGTGTGATGAAGTTTGGAATATGTACGGCCCCACCGAAACAACAATTTGGTCGACCATAAAGCAAATCAAACCTGAAGAATCTTCCATTACTATTGGAAGACCCATTGCGAACACCCAGATATACATTCTAAATGAGGAGAATCGATTGGTGGCTCCTAATGATATTGGTGAAATCTGTATTGCAGGTGACGGTGTAGCCCAAGGATATTGGAAGCGAAATGAACTTGCATCTGAAAAGTTTGTTGTAAACACCTTTGGTTCAGAAAATGATAAAGTGCTCTACCGTACTGGCGATTTAGGAAAACTACTGCCAAACGGGGAAATTTTATGTCTTGGCCGTATTGATCAGCAAGTAAAAGTTAGGGGACACCGCATAGAACCGGGAGAAATTGAACAGGCATTGACTTCAATTGATGGTGTGAAAGCCGCCGTGGTGGTCGCAAATTCTGATTTCTTGGTAGCACATATTGTTTCAAGCACTAAGGTGGATTTCATTGATAGCCAAGTGAAATTTTGGAAAGATTCTCTAGCAACTAAACTGCCAGGCCATTTAATACCAAACAAATTCAATTTAATAGATAGTATACCTACCACACCAAATGGTAAGATTGATAGGAAGTCCCTCATTGAACCTGAATCAAGCCTATCTGAAGTGGATAAAGAAGTGGTGCCCGCTTTTACTCCGGCACGTAATAGCAGGGAAAAATTGGTGGCCGAAGCTTGGAAAGAGTGCTTGGGGCTTGAAGAAGTAGACATATTTAGTGACTTTTTTGAATTAGGTGGGCATTCATTGATTGCGGTAAGGGTGATGGCATTTTTGGAGGGAAAGACCGGAAAAAGACTCCCATTGTCTTCTTTGTTCGAGCATTCGACTATTGAAAAACTCGCGAAGCTTTTAGACGATAATGAAGGCAAATCGATATCTTGGGGCCCGCTGGTTCCAATTCAGCCAAACGGCAGTAAAGCTCCTCTTTACGTAATCCATGGGGCAGGGTTGAACCTTTTGAAGTTTCACGACTTAATAAAAAACTTAGACGGTGAACAGCCGGTATATGGCCTACAGGGTATTGGGCTAAGCGGTTCGGAAAAACCTTTACAAACCGTTGAGGAAATGGCCTCCTATTATATCGACACCATTCTAAAGTTGAATCCTGATGGGCCTTTGGCTTTGGCTGGGTATTCATTGGGCGGTATTATAGCTTATGAGATGGCACGGCAGCTTGTGGAGCGTGGCAAAGAACTGAAAATGGTCGGCATGTTGGATACCTATATCGAACCTTATTACTTTTCTTCCTCTGCATTAGAGCAGCGAATCGCAAAAGCCAATTTTTATAAGAATTGGGCTATTTACGATTTTAAGATGATGTTACGTAGCGGAAACTATTTTAAGACTCGCCTAAAAGGTAAAATTAGACGTGTAAAAGCAAAGTTTTTTAAGAGTGCGGCAAAAGAGATGGACAATCCAATGGAGAATGCTCAACTGAACCCAGAGTTAAAGGAAATAGTTAATTCTGCTTTAACAAGCTATCGCTTTGCACCTCTTGAATTTGAAATTGATTTGTTTAGGGCCTCTAAGCAAACATACTACATGCACGAGCCTGAAAAATTGGGCTGGAATGAAATTGCAATTGACGGTGTAAACGTGCATCATATTCCAGGGAATCACTCCTCAATTTTTTCTATTCCCAATGTGATTGAAACTGCGAAGGTACTCCAAAACGTACTGGATACTAGAAGTAGTGATATCCTTATAGACTAGGAAAGCCTTTAAGTTGATTCAAAAAGTAAAATAGCCAATTTCAAAGGTTAATAGGAAGCTTTTTAGGGTATGTTTAGAAGGTCTGGAAGTCCCAGATATAAAAGGCATATCGTTATGTTGATGATGTATGGAAGAATCCATAACTGGTTTAATCAATTCAAAGGATGAAAAAAGGGAATGGGTTTCTTCAAAAATCAAAAATATTTAGAGGTACAGTAAAGTTTTAATTTGCTTCTAATGTATAAACCAATTCATAACGCCCCAAAATAGTATGAATCTCGCGATACTGTTGCTCTAGATTTTCATCATCTTTGGCATTTACATTGCATAAGATAACACGGCCGATTAGAGTATCTGCATTAAACTGAACATCGGTTTGTACCCCGGGGTCGCTGCCTGAATGCCCTATATTTCTGCTCTTTGTACCCATACCTATAAAGATTCTTTGATTCTCATCGTCACCGGGCAATAGTATTTTTGCATAGGTCTTGGGCAAAAAAGTACTTGTGCCCTTAAAAGCTTTGATCAATTCCTGCAGAAACAGGCTTAAATCTTCGACATTGGAATACAGTCCCCCATCGGGATAGGTAATCAAACCATAATTAGGTACAACCTTACCGACCGGAAAATAGCGAGTAGCTAACTCTGTTTTATCTACTACATCAAATGACCACGTAGTCGAATTCATCCGTATGGGTTCAAAGACATTGTTTTTGGAAAAAACTTCCAACGAACTTTGGGTCGCCTTTTCAATTACCAATCCCGCCAGGGCGGCATTGAGGTTGGCATATTCGAAAGGTTTACCGGGAGGGGCCTTTTTGAAATTTTTCTTCTTGTACCATTCTCCCTCATCATTTAGAATTTTAAAGAGAAAATCTTCCAAACTCAATTTTTGATGTGCGTTGATAAGATTTTTATAGTCCTCATGCAATGCTTCGGAATCGGAGTCACCACCTAACGATATGTGAGACTTCCCATAGTGTTTGGTATCCAAAATACTTGAGGTGTGTGTAGCCAAATGTCGGATTAGAATCGGGTCGTCCTTGAAGTACGGATTAATAACCTTAAAGGGCAAATAGGCATTGATTTCTGAGTCGTACGACAACTTTCCTTTTTTGATGGCCTTAAGCAAGATCATTCCCAAAATAGCTTTGGAAGTAGATCCCAAATTCTCAACAGTTTTTGTTGTAAATGCTTGTTGCATTTGTCGATTGCTGTAGCCGAACCCTTTTTGATACAGCACTCTATTTTCGTCGACCATAGCAACGCAAAATCCCGGAAGATTCGAGCTATCAAAATGGTTTTGTAACTCCGCCGTTAGTCGCTCTTCAACCGTCTGCCCGATTATATGGTTCGATACAAGTGTTAAAATGACAAGTAACAACTGAATATGTTTTGTCACAGGAATTTCGTTGGATTTTTGAGGACTAATTTATAATTTTTAGATTCTTTTTTCAACCTCGACCTTCCTAAACCATAGGTTTCTGACGGCATCGTTTCTTACAAAAAATCCAAGTACATTATTTTCCGGGTCGGTCACAAACTCAATACTGCCCATATACCACTTATCCCCTGAAAAAATTTCCTTCGTAATTGGACTAAAAATTATCGTATCGGATTTGACATTCGATGCCGTCAAGGTATTTTCTCCAGCCTTGAGTGCGTATCCCATCCCAAGTGCCTTGCAATAATAGTCTCCGGTATATTTCGATTTTAGAATGGTAGCGGTAAATGTCGTTGGTTTGTATTTGATGAATTCGATTGGGGTGGCCTCTCCGAATATGAATTCCATTTTTGTTCCTTTTTCGGCGTCGAGGGAAAAGGTGATATATATTTTGTCGTCAAAATCGGTTTTCATTTGAAAGGTATCTTTTGACAGAGGAATTAGAGTCGACCGAACTTCGCTTGAGCGAATGTATCGTAGCGTGTCGTTTTCGATTCGTAGTTCCCTTGAAAGTTCACCAAGAGCATCCCAATAAAATCCCTCGTATTTATTGTGATAATTAGGGTCTAGCGGCACGGTTTTCAATGCGTTAAAATCAATTGACGAGGGCTCTTCAAATGCCTCATCTAACAGGGAATGTGCCGACAGCATACCGATATACCCATTATAGGCCTCCCCGTTATTACTTAAGGTTATGACCGTAAAATCTTCACTGGGGAAATTGAAAATCGCGCTTGCAAAACCATCGATTCCACCGGTCGACATTACAATTTCCAGGCCTCTTTCTTTATGTACATAACGCTGCCCGTAGGTCAATTTTCCGGAAGGTACCCTATACTCCGAGTCACCTTTTAACTTAACGTAGGTCTTAAAATGCCCTACCGTCTGTTCGGTTTCTGAAGAAGGGGAACTTAAGTTCATTTCCCATTTGATCATATCATCGATCGAAGCGACAATATTGATGCTGGCATAGTTCTCTTTTTTGGATGGTATTCGGGTATGCTCTCCTTCCTCAGAGACCGCGTACGAAGCGGCGATTTGGTCTGCGTTCTGATTTTTTGTGCTCAAAACAAACGTATTGACCATGCCCATAGGTTCAAAAACATGCTTTTTTAGATACTCCGAAAAATCCATTTGAGACGCTTTGGCAATGACTTGTGAGGCCAACAGTATATTGGAGCGGGAATACGAAAATTCCTTACCGGGCTCGAAGCTCAACGCATTTTGATTTCTGATCAGGGCCAGGGCATCGTTTTGAGAGAAGTTACCGGTATCGGTCCAGCCCGCAATATTTTTTAAAATTTCGAAGTCGTGAATTCCCGATGAATGCTGGAGCAGGTGCTCCACTTTAAGAGTAGACGAAAGTACGTTCAGTTCGGGCAGGTAAGAACTCAGGGCATCTTCTAGGGAGAGTTGTTTTTCTTGATGCAATTGTAAAAGCGCAAAAGCGATGAAACTATCGGAAAGTTGTGCCAATTGAAAAGGCGTTTGTGGTGTAATCGGTTTCGCGGTTTCAACATTCGAGCTTCCCAGTGTTTTTTTCAATACGATAGCACCGTCATGAATAATGGCAAGGGTACCACCGGCATGATTCCCCTTGTTCCAATGTGAAGTAAGACTGTCAACATATTTTTCCTGCGATATAGCGAGGTCTTGTGCATTTGCGTAAAAACCTGTAAAAAGGGATAAAATCAAAAGGACTTTAATGAAATTCATATGCTATTATTTATTTGTGATTTGTTGGATGATTTCTTTGGCGACAAGATGGGCACTAGTAGGATCCTGCCCGGTAATTAGTTTGTCATGCGAAATGTAGAAACCGTCCCAACCTTCCTTTGAGTAGCTGAAGAACGCTCCCCGGTCGGCAACGGCCTTATCAATGGAAAAGGGAAACTGCTTGTAGTAGGTCGCAGTCGTATCTTCAAAAGCATCTGGAAATCCGGTAATTTCATAACCTTTAATAGCATATTCTCCCTTGCCATTTTTAACGTTTACCATACCGGCGATACCATGGCAAATGCCCGAAAATATACCTTGGTTCTTTGCTATAATATGTTGGGCAATTTGTTGAATAGGTCCGTTTTCCGGCACCCCGAACATTGCACTGCCACCACCAACAAAATAGATGGCCTGATACCCATCTTTGTTTACTTCATTGGGTTTCAAGGTATTTTTCAGTTTTTTGGAAAGAGTGGGATCTAATAGATAACGTTGCAAAAGCGTATCGGAACTGTGGATATAGCCAATGGGAATTTGCCCGCCATTCGGACTCACAAAATCAACTTCCATTTTTGACTTTATAAACTCATGGTACGCGTAAACTATTTCCGGAAAATTATTGGTGGTTTCAATTTTTGAGTCTCCATAGTGTGTTGCATTACTTGTTACAAAAAGTATTTTGACCGAACCTTTCGCGGCAACATCATTTAATTTCGAAGAATCAGTTATGTCGACCTTTGGAGCAGTGTTCTCCATTTTTTTTCCTTTGCAAGAACTAAGCAATGCAATTAGTGCGGTCAGATAAATAAGCTTCATTTTTTTTGAAGCTATAGTACCGGAAAAAATGGAAAATGAAGTTGAACCTAATTATTTCAGAGTTCGGAATAATTATTTTGAACCATTAAGTGTTAAGTCAAAGTCAAAATGGCAAATAGGGCAAACGTGTATTTTGTGGAAGGCCTAGGCAAAAAATCGTTGCATAGCATTAGCTACGGAATTATTTTCTAACGAAAGGATGCCGCAAAAGCCACCTTGGACTATGCGACAGCTTTGGCTTGAGTTAACACTAAGCACTCAAATGTCCATTCCGAAATTGTGAAGGCGTCATACCCATATGTTTTTTGAATGCCGAGTAAAAAGTGGACTTTGAATTAAAACCGCAATCCATTGCAATGGCCTCGAAGGTATATTCACTTTGGTTTTCGATAATTTCTTTTGCCTTAGTAATACGCCGTGAATTGATATAGTCGTTAAAGTTGGTACGACAATGTTCATTCAAAGTTTGCGATAGCTTGACTGATGACACATTCAGTAATTCAGCCACTTTTTGTAGCGACAAATTAGAATCTAAAAAAAGACTTTCTTTCTCGAACAAATTCTCAAGACGATTGCTTATCTCCTTGGCCTCGGTATCATCTAATTTATTACTTTGATATTTTTTGGTCTCGAGAAAGAGCAGTTGGTCTCGCCGCTTATAGAAAAGAAGTAATAGAGTAAGTGCATAGAATACAAAAGAAAAGCTAAGTGCCCCTGCAATATACGAGGTGTAGTTGCCGGTGTTGAATGCCAGACAAATCAATAGATTTCCAAAGTAAATGCTGAGCAACCAAATTTTGAAAGGCTTGTTTTTTGATGTTTTGAAAACCGATCTATTTTTAATTAAGACCCATCCGGTGAGTAGTACGAACAGTAACCATTGTAGATAAATTGCCTTTATAAAATCACCCCATAAACTAGGATAATCCGACCAAGGGTATTGAAAATTCACAACTATAGAGACCGTAGCGAGCAGTCCGATGGTAATCGCTGCGGTCTTTTTGATTTTTTGGCCATCATTCAGGGCCGTCTTTGTATAGAAAAACAAAAAGGGTCCGATCAACCAACACGCGAATAACCCAAATTGAATATAAGCATCTGCTATGCTATCATAAAAATAAAAGAAAACCGACTTGCCCACACGCACACTAAGTGCCAGGAACAGACAGCCCAAAAAGAAACTGGACAGCTGTTTAGGCCTTGAGAAAAATAAAAAATAAAAACCTACCAATAGGCCGTTGAAGGCGCCCAATGCGCTAAAGAAAAAAAGGAGTTCTTGGTTCATTTTTATTTAATGACATAGCAATTTACAAATACCCAAGCATTGAATTCCTCCATTTCTATTTTTTGTTTCTTTCCTTTTTTAATAAGTTTTAATGCCCAGTCATAGTGACTTGAAGTAGCTGAAATGAGGTAGGCCCCAAAGAGTTAGATTCCGCCCACTTATATTTCTTTTTCTGAAAAAGCTCCTCATTCGTTAGGTTTTCAATTACTTGCCTTATTCTTCCGTAAGAATCCCGCAACATTTCCCGAACCTCTTTAAGTCCGGAATTGCCTTTTTGCAATTCCGGGTGGGGCAAAATATAACATTTCGGTTCCTCATGGTAATCGGGATAAAACCAGTAAAATACAATTATGGCTTGCTGCGGGGACAGTCGGTTTCAAGAAATTTTTACTGTTGCTCCCAAATCAACGCCGCGGCCCCGCAAATCGCCGCATTTTTACCTTCCATGCCCGATAGCAGTATCTTGGTTTTACCCTTGTACACTTCCAATAGAAATTCCTCAAAATAAGATTGTAAGGGCCCCATGATCCATTTTCCGCTATTGACCAGACCGCCCATCAAAAAGAAAGCTTCGGGTTGTGTGAAAGCGGTAAAATTTGCCAAGGCCAAGGCCATAACGTCGGCTGTATAATCAAAGGCCCTTAAAGCAATAGGGTCGCCTTCTTCAGCGGCCTTGGTAATATCTTCACCATGCAGTTCGTTGAAGGCAATACCGCGAAA
>ENA-ORXM01000627-ORXM01000627.1-marine-metagenome-genome-assembly--contig:-NODE-627-length-59191-cov-4.473678_pt1 | contig 59191 bp, 61 predicted proteins | sample MGYA00237867_ERZ511480 | MGnify/ENA primary metagenome ERZ511480 (study PRJEB26309, sample SAMN06266103) | marine metagenome | isolation source: Algal blade | place: United Kingdom:Sidmouth, United...
GCGATGCTGTCTAGCGTTTCCAATAATTCATTAAGCCTATTATGGTAACTTTCTAGAATGAAATTACGCCAGCTTGGGTAGTTGGCCATCCATTCTTCCATTTTACTAATGGGCAACAGGATCAATAAGTCCGAATTAGAAAAATAGGGAAAAGAAAACCTAAATCTCAAAATACGATATGGTAATGAACAACCTTCCAAGGTTGAACATATACCACTATCTCCCCAAAAAGTATACAAGATTCGAAAATGTGTGTAAGTAAGTTGGTGGCCCTCCATTTTACCTTTGTCCTACTCTATTGGATAGTTAAAAAATAGGATATAATGAATACAACACAATTTGGCGAACAAGGGTGGACACCCGATAGAATTATAAGTCTTAAAGGCAAAACATTCGTAATAACAGGTACTACAAGCGGTACAGGTTATGAAGCTGCAAAAATATTATTGAAAAAAGGAGCAACCGTGGTTATGTTGAACCGTAACCTAAAAAAGGCTACCATTACCATAGCAACCTTAAAGCAAGAATTGGGTAATGCAATACCTGTAACCAACATAGAAATGGACTTAGCATCCTTGACTTCTGTAAAAAAAGCTGCAGAAGAGGTGCTTAAAACCGTACCACAAATAGATGCCTTGCTTTGTAATGCCGCCATAGCTCAAGTACCTAAACAAACCTTTACCGAAGATGGTTTTGAAAGTCAGTTAGGGGTAAACCATTACGGTAATTTTTTACTGCAAGCATTACTTTACCCTCGTATAGAAGAATCTAAAGGTCGTATTGTAACCGTTGGCAGTATGGGGTACACTATGGGAATTAAGACCATACAGTTCAATGATATGAACTGGGACAAGAACTATGGTCCTAACGATGTATATAGCCAAAGTAAACTGGCGCAGATTATGACAGTTTATGAATTACAGGATAAATTAAAAGAGGCGGGTAAAACAACTGTAAAAGCATATGCCTGCCACCCAGGGGCATCTTCAACATCACTCATAAAAACCAGTGGAAGCTTATTGACAAGATTCATGTGGCAAATCATGAAATTGACACCAATGGTACAATCAGCAGAAAAAGGTGCGTATCCAGAATTAATGTGTGCTACAGAACCAGATTTGGACCAAGAAGGTTTTTACGGCCCAACAGGAAAAAATTATTGGACCGGCCCGGTAGGTGAATGCAAGCTAGAGCCACACGCAAAAGATAAACCCGTAATGGAAAAGCTTTGGTCAGTATCAGAAGATGCTGTTGGTTATGAATGGAAGGTTTAACAGTTGGATTCCAATAATTGAAATCTAAGAGAAATGAAGCGCATAAAATATATAAGAACAGTAGTTATATTATTAACGTCCATCAATGCTTTTGCACAAAGCCGAAACTATAAAACGAAAACCGCTAAAGATGGCAGGACTACGGTAAAATATGAACTGGTCAAAGAAGAGGAAGGAACCCATTTTTATTACGTTGCCCAGACAACGGCCAACATTAGCTTAGACGAACTAGATGCCTATTTTTCCAATACGAACAATCATAAAAAATTCTTGAAAAGAACACCTGTTACCCAAGAAATAGAAAAAATATCGGGGAAGGAATGGTTGGCATATTATTATTTTGATGCACCATGGCCAATGGCAGATAGCGATATTGTCATAAAAATTGATCGGGTCAAAAAAGATGACATACTTATTTTTACAGCAACGGCAGTTTCAAACGATTATAAACAAGAAGATGTTAAGAGAATGGCTAACTACAAGGTTGTTTATGAATTTAAGAAAGTATATCCGGACATAACCAAAATTACCTATACTGCAGATTATGTACCAGTGGGATATGTACCTAATCTTTTGGCTAAAATGTGGTTTCCAGAAGGTCCAGCAAATATTGTAAACAATATTGGGGCAACGAAATAAGTAAAAAAACCCAGTATAAATTTTAATTTAGTAGAATAGATTATCTAAAACATCAGCTATGGATATTTTAAAAGCAGCTACTGATTGGGCTAAGGCCGAAGTTTTTTCTACTCCGTTTTTCATGCTCTTCGGAATGGTATTTTTAGTGGCGAGTGTTGGGTTCTGGCAACTGGGAAAGACAGATATGGCAAGAGCCTACATTATACCAACATTGGTAGCAGGCAGCTTACTTCTGATAATTGGTTTGGGCTTGTTTTTTACCAATAAATCAAGAATAACACAATTTGAAAAGGCGTACCATACAGATGCAGCTGCTTTTGTAGATGCCGAATTGAAGCGAGCCGAAGCTACCTTAAAAGAATACGACACGATAGTTTTTACCGCAATACCTATAATCATTATTGCCTGTGCCCTAGTCCTATTGTTCGTTAGCACCCCTATATGGAGAGCAAGCATGATAACGGCCATAGCTATGTTAGTCGTTATATTATTGGTAGATGGTACGGCACATGCAAGAATAGATGGGTACAATAAGCAGTTACAATTGGCAGCTAAAGAAATAAACACATAATATGCAGCATTTTAAAACCTTATCGGCATTTTTGGAGTATTTAGAACTCCCTGGTCCAGAACACCCCATGTTAAGTGTGTTTTCTGCCACGGAAGATGGTTTTTTACCTTGCCCAAAAGAAAGTTCACCACCCATTACCAACGATTGCTATACGATTAGCTTTAAGAAGATTGTAAAGGGCGATTTAAACTATGGCAGAACAACATATGATTTTACCAATGGAGCTTTATTTTTCATAGCCCCTAGACAAGTATTACAGTGGGATAGTAGCGCAGTTTTTGAGCAAAATGGTTTTTCAATCAACTTTCATGAAGACTTTTTAAAAGGGACGGAGTTGGCGCATCAGATCAAGAAATATGGTTTCTTTTCGTATTCGGTGAACGAGGCACTGCACCTTTCGCCAAAGGAGGAAAAACAGATGGCATCAATTGTGGAGAATATTGAAATAGAATATCAAAACAATCAAGATGAATTCAGCAAAGACATTATCATATCGCAGTTAAGTACCTTGTTGAAATATGCCAATCGTTTTTATGAAAGACAATTTTTGAATAGAAAAGAACTCTCTACTAGCTTGCTAGAGCGGTTTAACCTGCAAGTATCTCAATTTTTCGAAACTGGTCAATTACAGAAAAAAGGTATTCCTAGCATAGAGCAAATTGCAGCTAAAATATCCGTTTCACAGCGGTACCTCAGCGACACTTTAAAAAAAGAAACCGGTAAAACTACTACAGAGCATTTGCAATTGCTGTTAATTGATGAAGCTAAGAACCTGTTGTTACAACCCAGTAAAAGCATAGCAGAAGTAGCTTATGAATTGGGTTTTGAATATCCACCCTATTTTTCAAGACTGTTCAAAAAGAAAGAAGGTATCAGTCCTACCGAGTACAGAGAAAAATATAAATTGAATTAAGCTATGGCAAGCTTTGCACAGACACAGAACTTAAATTACAACTCCACAAGTTTTATATGGTACCGGTTTAGTTTTACCTTACCCATATTTTCAAGTTTTTTAAGCAACCTGGATATTACTACGCGTGAAGTGTGTAGTTCATAAGCAATTTCCTGGTGGGTACTGTTAATGGTAGTACTGCCCGTAACCCGCGATTTATTTTTCAGGTATTTTAATAGACGTTCATCCATATTTAAAAATGCGATGCTGTCTAGCGTTTCCAATAATTCATTAAGCCTATTATGGTAACTTTCTAGAATGAAATTACGCCAGCTTGGATAGTTGGCCATCCATTCTTCCATTTTACTAATGGGCACCATAATTAGTTTTGCCTCTGTTTCCGCCACCGCCCGTATTTCACTCTTTCTGTGACCTACACAGCAGTTCAATGTCATAGCACAGGTATCGCCATGTTCAAGAAAATAGAGCAATAGCTCATCTCCTTTATCATCTTCCCTCAACACCTTTACAACTCCTGATACCAACAACGGCATAGATTTAATGAACTCCCCTATTTCAATAAGTTTAAATCCTTCGGGTATTTCCTTAAACGTGGCAACGTTATCGATTTGTTGAAGAAGTTCATCTTCAAAAATATGTCCGTAATTATCCTGTAGTGCCTGGTTCATCTTAAAAACTTTATCACTTTTTAGTTTTACAGGTTTTGAACCCAAAAATCGTGTATAACGGACAGAAACTTATAAAACTTGTTATTATAAAAATTGCTGCTACGGCTAACAGTACGTAAGCTAAAATGCCACCAATACTACCTTGCCAATATAAAAATCCTACAATAGCAGCAAATATAAATCTGATAATGCGGTCTGTACTACCCATATTTTTTTTCATAATATTCAGAATTTAGTTGTTGAGGTTTTTTTTAAAATACGCTTACGCCAACCTACTTTTTAATTTGTACGAAAAGCCATGGCGGGTCTACCCTATTTAGACATTTTTCCGCTTACACAGCTAGCAAAAGAAATTGCTTTTGAAACCATAGAGTTTTCGCTATCAATAGATGGGTAACCCAATACTTTTAATTTCTCCTTAACCATAAGTGCATCGTTCAAATCTTCGTGCATAAAAGATACCATAGAGGTTTCTACATCTACCGAAAGGTTGGATATATTCTCTATTTCCGATACTCTAGAGGTAATAGTTTTGGCACAACCGCCACACTTTAAATTTTGTACTATAATACTTGTTTTCATAATGCTGGTTTAGTTGGTTATACAAACGTTTAACCCATTTCTTTTATAATAACTTACGACCATCTTGAATAGCCGCCTTTTAAATCAAAAATTTGCGTAAAGCCCATATTTAAAAGCTTTCTAGCTGCTTTCTGACTTCTTGCACCAGAACGGCAATAGACATAAATGGGTTTGTTCTTATCTAGTTTCTGAAAAGATTTCTCAAAGTTAGCCGAGTTAAAAAAATCGATATTCTTGGCGCCATTAATATGACCTCCGCTAAATTCATTAGCCGTACGAACATCTACCAATTGCACTTTGCTACCTGAAATAGCTGTTGCGTACTCTTTTTTATCCAAGATTACTATTTTATCAGAGGCTTCACTTTTATTACCAAATATTGAACTTAAGAATGACATAGTTTTTATGTATTAAAGGAAGGATTAAAAAAAGGAAACGGTCTAATTAGCCCTGACCGTCTCCCCATATATAACCAACCAAATTTTAATATTATTTTTGTTTTATCGCCAGAAATCCCATCTATTATTACAATAGAACTACTGGTGTTTTAGCTTTTATTTTAAAGTAACGTGGTAGGACAAACGTATTCCGATACTTTTATGCCCGTATTTTTAATTTCTGCAAAGCCACCTTCTACATCCACAAAATTATCCCAACCTCTTTGTTTTAATATAGACGATGCTATCATACTACGATACCCCCCTGCACAATGCACCACAAAAGGTTTTTCCTTTGGAAATTGTGCTAAATGTTGGTTGATTTCATTAAGCGGTACGTTAATAGCTCCTATTACATGTTCAGAGTCAAATTCGCTTTTCTTACGCACATCTATAACCAATGGTTTTTCTGATGCATAGGCTATCTCTAATTCTTTAGGTGAGATACGTTTAACGGTCTCTACCTCTTTCTTGGCTTCTTTCCAGGTTTTAAAGCCCTCTTTTAAATAACCAATGGTATTGTCATAACCTACACGTGATAATCTGGTAATAGCCTCTTCCTGTTTACCGGGATAGGTAATTAAAAGAATTTCTTGTTTCACATCTGGAATCATCTCGCCTACCCATTGGGCAAAGCTTCCGTCAAGGCCTATATTAACGCTATTAGGTACGAATCCTTTTGCGAAATCTTTGGCATCTCTAGTATCTAATAAAAGTGCTCCCGTTTCATTGGCAAGCAACTCAAAAGCTTCGGCAGTTAAAGGTTTTTCCGCTCGGTTCATAACCGTGTCCAGACTATCATATCCTTTAATGTTCATCATTACGTTCTGTGGAAAGTAACCTGGAGGGGTTGTTAAACCTGTTAGTAGTTCCTTAATGAACTCTTCTTTGGTCATATCTGCTCGTAGCGCATAGTTGGTAGCTTTTTGGTGACCTAAAGTATCCGTAGTTTGTTTACTCATCTTTTTCCCACAGGCAGATCCTGCACCGTGGTTAGGAAATACGATTAAATCATCGCTAAGAGGCATAATTTTGTTGCGCAAGGAGTCATATAGATAACCTGCCAACTTCTCTTCCGTTAAATCCGCTACCACATGTTGTGCTAAATCCGGTCTGCCTACATCACCGATAAACAAGGTATCTCCGGTAATGATTCCATACTCTTTTCCATTTTCATCTATTAGTAGGTAGGTAGTGCTCTCCATAGTATGTCCGGGGGTATGTATTACCTTTACCTTATAATCACCCACATTAAAAACTTGACCGTCTTCTGCTATTATAGCATCATAACCAGGTTTTGCCGTTGGGCCAAAAACAATCTCTGCCCCTGTTTTCTTTTTTAGGTCTAAATGACCACTTACAAAATCCGCATGAAAATGAGTCTCGAATACATACTTGATTTTTGCATGATCATTCATTGCCCTATCTATATAAGGTTGTACCTCACGTAGTGGATCAAAAATAGCCGCTTCACCATTACTCTCTACGTAATAGGCCGCATGGGCCAAACATCCTGTATAAATCTGTTCTATCTTCATTTTATTTTGCTTTTACTTTTGATGGGATAAAATTACAACGACTTGACAATCTGCGAAGTAACTTTAGTTACAAAGCTCATAAACTTGGAGACGTTTAAGAATGATATTCGTCAGGTTCAAAAAGAAAAAAACAACAACGATTTGGGGACATAAATGAAAAAGGTATTCTACCATTATCCTTTCTTTAAAATATATTCCTATTGCACTTTATTTTTTTTGACCTAAATCATGGTGCCTATTATCTTACTACAATGTATTTATAATCAAGTAATTGAATATATACATAGCATGCATTAAACATTTTACAGAGCTATTAAGTCCATTCACTGAGAACTATCGTTGATTCACTTAAAGAAGCCATTTGGTGTGAAACCATTTCCAATATTTGTAACTGCAAACTTGAATCTTAAAACTACAAATATGAGTACAAAAGCAATGTTAATAGGGGTAACCACTATCGCAATATTCGTAATGTCATGCAAGAGCCAACAAGCTAACAGTAAACCTGCAAAACAAGGTCCACCTTCTGTTGATGCAATTTTCACTAAAATGGATTCTAATAAAAATGGTCTTCTTTCAAAAACTGAAGTGAACGGTCCTCTAAAAGAAAAGTTTACGGAGATTGATACCAACAAAGATGGTTTTTTATCAAAAGAAGAAGTAGAAAAGGCTCCAAAACCATCAGGAAAGAGACCTCAAAGACAATAAGCATTTAAAATAATCTCACTTATAATTTAAAATCTCCTTATCATGAAAAATACACTTTACATTACTTTAAGCTGCTTTGCTTTTCTATTCTCTTTAAATAGTTGTAGCAGTGATTCAGATGACGAATCTATTGACGATAGTGTTGATGAAGAAGTATCTACGGAACTTGTAGTAAATGTAGATCCCGACTACTTCACAACAGATAATTTAACCATTACAACCGTACCCTGTACCCTATCTGACGGTACAGAAACAGATTGTTACCAAATAGTGACCAGTAGCACACCTACTGATCATGAAATGGGTCCTTGGTGTCCTGAAAATATTACGGACAATGCAGAGGCTGGAGGTATATGGTTGGATAGCGGAGAAGTTTACGATGTAGATGGCGCCTTTATTCAGAACATGGCCAATTTTTATAATGATGAGAAATGGCAGATGTATGATGATAATGGTGACATTTATGTTACAGAAACAGAGGATGATTGTATAAATGCCGCTAACCCAGATGTTGGTACGGAATATGAAAACTTCTGTGTAGAATGTATTCCTTCCTACATCACTGATCTTACGCAAACTTGGTTAATACCTATTACCCCTGTTTTACAATCCGAAAATGCCTATTTCTCCACAGGTGGCGGCGGTCCAATGACTGCAAGTACAATTCCATCTACGCGTGGTGTTGCACTTAACGGAATAGAATATTCAGCTCCAGCGCCAGTAAATAATATTTTAAGTGCCTATACCCTTGCTCCTTTTGATGATGCAGGTGGTCATATTAACGTACACCAAGGATACCATTATCATGCGGCTACAGGTTATAGTACTACAGTAGACCAGGATGATGATCATGCGCCTTTAATAGGCTATGCAATGGATGGTAATGGAATTTATGAAATGTTAGATGCAGACGGTAACGAGTCTACAGATCTAGATGATTGTAGAGGCCACTCGGATGACATTAGAGGCTACCATTATCATATTGATGCTGCTGGGAACAATAACTTTATTAACTGTTTAAAAGGTGCTTATGTCATTGAATAAATCCAGCAAAAAAAATGGGTTGCTTGTAGCTTTCTTATGGCTACTGCTCCCCATGGTGGCCTTTGCCCACTCCCCTTCACAATCAAGTACCATTTTAGTGGAGGGTAAGAATGGCGTTTGGACGCTTCAAATAAGGGCTTCCCTTACCGCTTTTGAACAAGTGGTCCATGCGGAATACACAGCTGCAGGTTATAAAACACCGGAAGAATTTAAAGATTTGATGGGTACGCTTTTATCCAGAAACCTACATCTTAATATTGATGCTAAAGAGATTGATCTTGCTAACCCTATAATTAAATTAGGGCATGAAACCATTGCGGTCTATAAGTTTGTTCCCCCGGCAGACTTTAAAACCGTAAAGTTGCAGAATGCGCTGTTTCAAGATATAAACAGAAGTGCCAGTAGCTTTATGGTATTGAAAAATGGCTCCAAAAGAAACTTGTTTTCGTTGGATAAAAAAAACCAGTACGCAGCTCAGGTACATCTTGAAAACAATGAATTTGTACTTCAGGACAAATCCATTGGTTTAGCTGGTATCTCTGCAAATTGGTATGTACTTGGTCTTGTATTGATACTCGGAGCTTTTGGTATGGCGAAGAAATTTAAATCGAAGAAAAAATACCCGTTCGCCAGCAATTAATGCGTAAACAGCTCACTTTGGTTTTGATTATTAAGCTAAAATCCAGCCTTATAATTTTTAAAATCTATCAGTTTAAATTGATGTAAAATAAGTTTATGAAATATAGAAGCATCCTGAAAATCGGAATTATAACCCTTGGGTTGGCAGTATGTACAGCTTGTGGTTCAAAGCAGAAGAAAGATCAAATGGAGCATAACCAAATAGATCAAAAACAAAATGAAAAACGACCGGGCGAAGGAAGAAACGAAAAACATCAAAGACCTTCTTTAAAAGAAATGCTGGCAGAAATGGATAGCGACAAGGATGGGAGATTGTCCGAAAGCGAAGTAAACGGTCCGTTAAAAAACGATTTTTCAAAAATAGACACCAATAACGATGGTTATCTAGAAGAAGAGGAATTAGAAAATGCTCCAAAACCAGAACGTGGTCCATCACACGGTAGACCACCAAGAGATGCTAGGTAAACTACCATGGAGCAAGCCCACATGGCACTAAAAGGAATACAATTTATTTTCATGGCAAGCCTGGTGGTATTTAATCTCGATTATCGAGTAGTACGGAAAAATAGCACTTTATCTAGTACTATTCTGCAGTGTTATTTAACCCTATGCTGATTGTAATAATCATATAATTTAAAAATGTCTTTGCGGTATTAAATCCGTACTAATTAATCCAATTAAAATAAATAATCATGATTAAATTCAATTACATCTTTGGATTCTTGACCGTCATTTCACTCCATTTTGGTTCATGTAGTTCCGATGACACTACAGATAGTGATACAGACACGGAAACCGACACAGAAACAGCTACGGAAAGTGGTGATTATTTAATTACAGAAGCGGCATTCAACAGCACCTCTCTAGTATCTTTTGAGACAGTTACCGCTACCCTGGAAGATGGCACAAGTGCAGAGTGCTTTCAATTGACTTTTTCAAGCAACCCCGTAGAGAGTGGCCCTTTTTGCCCGGAAACTATCAATGATATTGGTGGCCTAGGAGTTTATGACGGAGATACAAATCCCGGTTTTCAAGTAATGAAAGCAGAATTGTTCAATGCTATGGAAGCAGATGGTTATGACATTGTGGATGACGAGGGCAACATTAATATTGATGATTTTGCTTCAGGGCCTGTTGATGGAGATTTATCCTATTGTTTGGAAGCCGCACCGGATAACAACCTGCAATTAACATTTTTGATTCCTACAACACCAAAATTGGCCTCTTCAAATAATGATATTGATACGATTGAGTTGGTTGGTGTTTCAATAGATGGTGCTCCTATTAACGGTGCCCCTCCTTCTGTTGCTAACCCAGGTAGAGAAAAAGCAGGTAACATTCCTTCTCTTGACCCTTGTGGCGGACATCATGATCCTGCGGGATATTACCATTGGCATTTTGTAGCAGAAACAATGAACCAGGTCTTGGAGGCTAATAACATAACAGACGTTTCATGTACGTTGGTCGAACAAGTGGTTGATACCAAATTAATAGGTTTTGCAAAAGACGGTTTCCCAATATATGCCTATGGGCTGGAACCGGACGATTTAGATGATTGTGGCGGAAGAACCGCAGTTACAACAGATTACCCAGATGGCACCTATCATTATGTTGCTAGTAATACAGATGCTCCAAACGTTCCAAAATGCCTTAAAGGCGTAGCGGCAAGCAACAGCTTTAGTTACCGATAAGAAGCGTTATGAAAAAGACTTTTATTTTTTGCTTACTTACTATGCTGACCATAAAAATGGCGTACGCCCACAATCCATTGTCGGCTACCTACTATTTAGAGGTCAACCAAGAATTGGGAATATTGAACGTTAGTGTAAGCCAAGCTGGTTTTCAAGAAGCGCTGAACAAACATTACCCAGAAGTTGAGTTCATTAATCTATCAGCTATTGAATACAAGAAATTAGCGGTAGATTATATAAAAGGTAATTTTAATTTAACGGTTAACGGTAATCAGGTGCAGCTTTTAAATGGCGGACTAAAACTGGGAGACCATCAGACCGATCTTAAATTTATAACCTCTGATTTACCGGACGAGTTCAGCACCTTAGCTATTACAATTGATGCTTTCAAGGAAAACGAACACCATCAAACGGTTTTCTCCTTGTCTCTACATGGCGTTTCCGACAAGGTTATTCTATCCGAAAAAAATAATTACGGTACTTCTATTAAATTTAAGGACCATAAAATTATGGACAAAAAAGAAGGCTTCAACACAAATTATTTGTGGTTTTTTACTGCAATCCCCGTTATTATGGTGGGTAAAAAATTGTTCTCGTCTCAGAAGGATAGCTAATACGTAGCTATACAATTCATTTTTAGGTCCATATCAGAAACAGCTATGCCATATAAGGTTGCGTAGCTGTTTTTTTGTTTAATAAATATAGCAGATTTCCTTTCTACCCCAATCCGTTCTTAGCGGCTAGATTCCCTTTACCATCTTCTTTTCTTTCATGACATATGTCATAGTAAGGATTATCTTACTACTATATCTTTAGTATCCAGAAAATAAATTAGTAACGTTTGTGAAAAAAGCTTTTAAGAGCGAAGCATTTAGGTAATGGTAAAGAAACAACGAATAACCCCAAATTAACAAATGGTCTAAATACTCCAAAAGATACTTTAGACCTGAATACTTGTATAAGATGAAAAAAATAATAATCCCCACCGATTTCTCAGAGAATGCGCAAAAAGCCATAGATTATGCACTTCTTCTTTTTAAGGATGAAGCTTGCAAATTTTACATCCTACATGCCTATCACGATGTGCCTTCAGGAGAAGGTTCAAAAATGAGTTTTAGAGAAGATCTGTATCAGCTCGTAAAAAAATTAAAATCTCAACCCAGAAAAGTAGAACACCAGTTTGAGGCAATTTTAGAAACTGATTCGGTTTATAACTTAACCAAACAAATTCAAATTAAGGAGAATGCGGATTATATTTTTGTAGGTACCAAAGGCTTATCTGCCTTTCGGGATGTTTTTATTGGCAGTAATACACTTAGACTGATAAAGGATATAAAAAAATGCCCTGTAATATCGGTTCCACCTGCATATGTTTGTAGTGAACTTGAAGGTATAATTTTTGCAACCGACTTTAAATATTCCTTCAAACCGGATGAGCTTTCACCTCTTATTGAAATGGCGGTACGCTCTAATGCCACTCTTAATGTAGCCCATATTAAGACGGAAGATACTTTGTGCGATAATCAAAAATCCAACAAGGAAAAACTAAGAAAAGCGCTGAGCGGGGTAAAACACTATTTCTATGAAATTCAACAGCAAGATTCCGTGGCCAATACACTAATTCAGATAAAAAAAGTAAATAAACAAATGGGCATGTTGGCCATATTGAAAACCAATCATGGCTTTTTCAAGACATTGACCCGCGAAAATGTAGTAAAAAATATAGCTTACAAAACCGAGATACCATTAATGGTTTTGCAACAGATAAAATGAATGGGGTATTCATAATCTGAGGGTTTAAATCGCGATGAGTATGAAAGCAAGTGTAGTATTCATCGCGATTTTTAAATTGTAAAGAATGGTTTTTATACTGATTTAAATCATATCCATTCACGCTACTTCATTATACTTTTACTATATATTTTCACTTTATTAATTAGTAAGATTGAGGCAATTTTATAGCATGAACAGTGCTTTTAGGCAAAACATCAGTTAGAAATCTATTGCTTAAACGAGCCCTAGGATATATCTTGAATAACTTAAAAATATCTCATGAAAAATTTACATAAAATATTAAGCGAAATCGTACAGCTCACTACGCTTATTGAAACCAAATATCCTGAACTCTACAGGTCTTTGGATGAAAACCCAATGACACTTCCTGTTAATGAACATCCACATATGGACAAAGTGGTCATGCAGGAATACCTAGAAAGTTTAAAACAACTTTTACAGCATTATTTAGATGAACATAAAGTACAAAGCTAGTTTGGTTTAAAATTTAGATTATGGGAGAAATAGCCACATCAAATAGACAAATTACGTTTTACTACAGTTCAAACTCAGTGCGGGCCAAACAAACACTGGCCTATGCCAAATCTGAAGGATTACCGATTGAAGAAATTGATATTCTAAAAAATAAGCTAACCGGAACGCAAATAGTGGAATTTGCGGACCGCTTGAACATAGAAGTCGCAGATTTGGTAAACCAGGACCATCCAGCCTACAAAAAACATTTTCATAATTGTAGTTTATCTACGGATGATTGGATTAAAATGATACGGCACAACCCGGAAATCATGAAGCAACCCATTGCCCTTAGAGGAGATGTAACCATTTTAGTCGAAACCCCTACCGATATAATTAAAATATGATTTCTACTTTAAACAGTATTCTCAACTAGAAGAAATGCACGAATAAAGTAGTTAGGACCAATTATCAACCTTTTGATAACAAAACTATGTCTCAACTATTAGAGGCGCCTGGAGCACCAGGCATGGAGGCTAGATGGACTTCTAGTACAAAAGCAGGAATAGGTAAGGCTCTCAATTCTGCATCGGATGTTACCTTTACACTTAGCCACGGTATACTTAATGAAGCCTACTATCCCCGTGAAGATATTGCCTGCATACGCGATATGGGATTTATAGTTACAGATGGACATGAGTTTTTTTCCGAAGAAAAAAGAGATGCAGAACATCTAATCGAAACACTCAAAGACGGTATTCCCGCGTACCGTATCGTTAATACGGATAAGTTTAAAAAGTACCGGATTACTAAAGAAATTATTATAGACCCTTATAGAAATACGATACTACAACACATCATATTTGAACAAAGAGACCCTACTCTTCCCTTAAAATTATTTGCATTACTTGCACCTCATTTAAATAACGAAGGCGGTAATAATACAGGATGGTTAGGAGAGTACAAGGGTATTGAGATGCTCTTTGCCCAGAACGGAGATATTGCATTGGCCATGGCCTGCTCTTTAAGATGGTTAAAACGATCTGTAGGCTATGTGGGGAAATCGGACGGTTGGAGAGATATTCGTCAAAACGGAAAATTAAAATGGCAATATGGAAGTGCCCAAAAAGGAAATATCGCACTTACAGGAGAAATTGATATTTCAGAAAACGATTTTGTATTGGCCATTAGTTTTGGAAGAACCCATCTGGAGGCTGCCAATCATGCTAGGGCAAGTATTTTAAATGGTTTTGAGACCGCCAAAAGAAAGTATCTGCAAGAATGGCAAAGTTGGCAAGACACATTGCCCAACATACATGCGGATAACTTTAAAATGAGTGCGGCCATGCTGCGTATGCATGAAGCCAAAAATTTTCCAGGAGGAATCATAGCAAGCCTTTCTATTCCTTGGGGAGGTACAAAAGGAGATTCGGACAAAAGCGGGTATCACGTGGTATGGCCCAGAGATTTGGTAGAAACCGCAGGTGGATTCAACGCTCTGGAAACAAAGGCAGATGTATCGCGTATTGTAAACTATTTGATGTCTACCCAAAATAAAGATGGTAGTTGGCCTCAAAATATGTGGTTACAAGGAGAACCTAATTGGGACGGTCTCCAGATGGATCAGATTGCTTTACCAATTCTAGAAATACTAAAAGGCTACTTAAGAAATACAATGGGTAAAAGCCGGATGAAAAGATATTGGCCCTTAGCAAAAAAGGCCATAGTTTTTCTTTTATTGAACGGACCTTATACAGAACAAGACCGTTGGGAGGAAGAGAATGGTTTCTCCCCTTTTACAATGGCTACCGAAATTGCCGCATTGCTGGCAGGAGCTGAACTTGCAGAAATAAACGGGGAACAATACTTTGCCACTTATTGCCGTGAAACAGCAGATAGCTGGAACGAAACCATAGAATATCGCACCTATGTTACGGGTACGCCCCTAGCTAAAAAATATGGTGTAGAAGGGTATTATATTCGTATCAATCCGTTTTCGGATATTCCGGCAAATGAACTAGGTGACAGAGTTATTCAATTAAAAAATCACCATAAAGGCGAAGGAACAACGCTAATAAACGAGTTGATAAGTGTAGATGCCTTGGCATTGGTAAGGTTTGGTCTACGTGCAGCAGATGACCCCAAAATATTGAATACCCTAAAAGTTATTGATGCTGAGCTGAAGGTGAGAACCCCTAATGGGGATTGCTGGTACCGTTACAAAAATGATGGGTATGGGGAAAAAGAAAATGGAGACCCTTACGATGGCACCGGAAAAGGTAGAGCATGGCCCTTACTTACAGGAGAAAGGGGCCATTATGAGATAGCTGCCGGTAATATAGAAGCTGCTAAAGAACTTTTACGTGCTATGGAGTCCTTTGCGAATAACGGGTTGTTACCTGAGCAAATTTGGGATAAGGCAGACCTACCCGAAAAAGGATTATATATTGGCGAACATACAGGTTCTGCAATGCCGTTGACTTGGGCTCATGCGGAATACATTAAGCTTTGTATTTCTATTGAACATAAAAAGATTTTTGATATGCCCAGTCAAACATGCGAGCGTTATCTTAGGGCAAAAAAGAAATCGGATATCGTTATTTGGCGTTTTGATAATGGAGCAAAAACACTACCCAAAAACAAAATCTTAAGAATCGAAACATTAACGGAATGCATCGTTCATTGGACGGATAACAATTGGCAAACTACTTATGAAACACAATCTTGTAATTTAAACTTCGGTCTATTCATGACTGAGATAAAACCAACAATTAGTGAAGCCTCTAATCTACTGTTTACATTTTATTGGAAAGAAGTAGACCAATGGGAAGGTAAAAACTACTCAGTTTCTATATTAAATGGCTAATTACAATTAATTGTTACATTCATAATTAGTTTTCTTTGTTTTATTATCGCTTGAAAACCTTAAAAACTAAAAACAGGCAAGTAGGTGAAACACCTTTCTTGCCTGTCTTACGGTAACCAACCAACTCTAAAAAAATACCATTAACTAAGACAATTACTAATTCTCTAATGCTATGCTTTTTTATGATGATTTAAAATTTTGCCTTTTGCATTCGTATGCACATGTATTTTTTTACCATGGTTTTCTAGGATAACTCTATAACGTTTTTTTGCTTTTCCATTGCCCAATTGAACCATGTCGTAAGAATCTTTTTCAAATTTCCAATTAGGATATTCTTTTGCAATAGATTTACTAACGGCATATGGTAACGCTACATTTTTAAAATGCTCTGTAGTTTTAAGAAGGTTACCATCTCTGTCATAAGTAGCTGTCAGTTCTTTTCCTTTCTCTTTCATTATTATTTGAAAGGTATCGTAATCCGCATAAGAATCTATGTTTGGATTTATAAATACGTCTCCTTCTACATATTCTACTGGCAACGCGTTATACTCTATAATTGCGTAATCAGGAAAATCTTCTTCCACTGCGCTAACTACTAACTCCGGTACTTCTTCTACTTCTAATCTGGCTCTAAAGAGCAGGTCTTGTGCATTAGATTGAAAAGCCAATCCCATTAAAATAGCACTTAATATTACTGTTTTCATCTTTTTAATATTTAATATGAATTTCAGTTAAAATTATTTTTAATACTTAGGCAGATACAGCTTCTTTTGAGTGAATATCTACCTCATCTGCAGATGAATTGGACATTATTTTTTTTGCTTTTTCCAAATCCTCAGAAGATCCATGAGCAATAACTAAAAACTTATCTGCCTTTAAAGCAGTCTCGTACCGTAGCACACTGTCCTTAGGTACTCCAATACCAAAAAGAGCTCCGCCAAGAGCAGATAGTCCACCAACAACAACTGCGCCTTCAAGACCACCTATTAATGATGATACGATTGGACCTGCCAACATAACTGGTCCTATGCCTGGTATTAAGAAAAAACCGGCGCCAAAAACAAGGCCCCAAATACCGCCCCAGAAAGCACCTGCAGACCCCCAGTTTTTCATTCTATCACCGGTATTGTAAAAACCGATAACTTTGTCTTCCTCGTGATAATCTTTACCAATAATAGAAAGCTTTTTCATATCAAAGCCTGATTCCTGTAGTTCTTTGACCACTTTTTCGGCCTTTTGATGCGAATCGCATATAGCGACCGTTACTTCATTTTTCATATCATTCTTATTTAGTTCTAAAATTTAAGTTCATCTCTTACGATACACCAAAACTATTCTCTTCAAAAAATGTTTACACTGATCTAAATCAGTCCCATAAAGTTTTAGTCTTTTTTTAACGCCAAATTTTCCGTATTTGTAATGACCTAAAGGCAATAGCCTGCGAGTAGGTTCTAGCATCTTTATTATGGCACCAAATCCTCTGACTTGTTCAGAACCCTTTTTAACAAAATAGAATAAATGGGTGCATTACCCAATATGGTAGTGCAAACAGAAGCCGTAACCGCTGTAAAAATCAATGGTAGTATCAGTTCATAATTCGCCGTCATTTCTACAGAAAGCGCCAAACCTGTAAGTGGAGCCCTAATGGTTGAGGCAAAGATGCCCGCCATACCGGCAACACCAAAAATAGCTGGATCAGGCACCAAATCTGGAAAAAAATGTTGTGCTACACCGCCAAAGAGCATCCCTAAAATGACCCCTAAAGTTATTAAAGGAGTAAAAATACCACCTGGCACTCCTGAGCCGTAACTAAGAACAGAAAGAATAAAACGGACAACAAACAGCGCTAAAAGAAATTTTAACGTAAAAGAACTATTGTGAACATGTGAAATGGTGGTGTAACCTGCCCCGATCATATCTTCTGAATACAAACCTACTGTAGTAATGATTAACGCCATACACAACGCAATGGTAATATAGCTTACTTTTAGTTTTTTGAATAAATTCAAAGACCTAATCAATAACTTATTAAACATAATTCCAATAACACTTAGCACAAGTCCCAACAATACAAACAACCATATCCCGGATAATTCTTCAAAAGTGAAAATGGTTGTTTTAAGAATAGGCCCACTCCCAACCAACAACCGTACTACCATATCTGCAGAACCGGCGCCGATCATAAGTGCTGCTAGTGAATAAAAATTAAACTTAAAATGGCCGTTCATCTCTTCAATAACAAAAATAATACCCGCAAAAGGAGCATTAAAAGCACTTGCCAATCCAGCTGCCGCACCTGTACTAATAAGCGGGTTATCTTCCTCTATGGGTTGTTTAAAAACGTCCTCAACCATCTTGCCCACATTAGCACCTATTTGAACCGTAGGACCTTCCCTACCTAATAATAAACCGCTACTTAACGAGCATATGGAAGCTATAAATTTCACCGGTAAAACCCGGCGCCATCTCACTGGTCTTACACCATCTAGCGCACCTTCAATTTCCTGAATTCCACTGCCAGCTGTTTCCGGTGCATATTTCTTGACTAAGTATATTGAAAACCAAATACCAATAAAAGTGAAAAAAAATGGCCATAGCCAATTATGCCATTCCTGATCGGTATTTCCTACTTCAAATGCTGCTCTCCATTTGGCCAAAAATACTAGAACAAGTCTAAAAAAGGAACTTAATAGACCTGTAACAATACCCACCAAAAGAGCATAAATCAAAAGCCTATAGTTAAGTAGATTAATGGATACAAGCCTTTTGCTGAAATTTGTACCTCTATTCGTGTTCATTACCTTGGCTTTAATATTCTGACGGAAAATATGATCACAAAATTAAAAGGAGCAAGCGGCTTCATGTATGACGCAGATCAGTTGTACGAGCAATAACCTTTATTTTTAAAGCGGATGATATAAGTCATTCCAATTTGGCATGACGTGATTTACTTTTGGAGTTAAACACGACTAAAAATTTCGAATAAATTGAAAGTCAAAATTCCTGAAAAAATAGAGCATTCGCTGACTGAGATAGGAGAACTCTCCTATTTTGCCGGTCGCTTCTTTAAAGAAGCATTACGGCCACCATTTGAGTTTAACGAATTCATAAGGCAATGCTACCAAATTGGATATAGATCGTTGACGCTGGTGTTGGTTACAGGTTTCATAATTGGGCTGGTTCTAGACTTACAATCACGACCAACAATGATTCAATTCGGGGCGGTTTCTTGGATGCCAAATATGGTAGGGATATCTATTGTAAGGGAGCTAGGGCCAGTTATTACCGCTTTGGTTTGCGCTGGTAGAATTTCATCTGGAATAGGTGCGGAATTAGGTTCTATGCGAGTTACGGAACAGATTGATGCTATGGAGGTTTCTGGCACCAATCCCTTTAAATATCTCGTAGTAACACGTGTAACGGCCGCTGTTTTAATGCTTCCGCTACTAGTGGTGGTTAGTGATGCCGTTGCTCTCTTTGGTTCCGCTTTAATCGAAAATGTAAAAGGAAACGTTTCATTTCAACTGTATTTCAATACCGTTTTTGATGTTTTGTCCTATACAGATTTATTACCGGCCACCATTAAAACGTTCTTCTTTGGTTTTGCTATTGGAATAGTAGGTTGCTATAAAGGATATTATAGTAAAAAAGGAACAGCAGGTGTTGGTGTGGCGGCAAACACAGCTGTAGTAATGACCTCTTTGCTTCTATTCGTCATAGATTTTGTAGCCGTTTTTATATCTAACATTTTTTTTGATACTTAATGAGTGATCAAATGAACATACATGCAGAGGAAACACCCAAAGACAAAAAGGAGATTATTATAGAAATAAAAAATCTCTATAAAAGTTTTGCGGACCATAAGGTACTTGACGGATTTCATATGAAACTTTACAAGGGCGAGAATTTGGTTGTCATGGGTAAGTCGGGCTCCGGAAAATCGGTTATGATAAAATGCCTAGTGGGTTTAATGCAACCGGATAGTGGTTACATTTCAGTTTTGGGCAAAGAAATTAAAAACTTAAATCGTGTAGCGTTAGACGAACTCAGATCGGATATTGGATTTTTATTTCAAGGTAGCGCTTTGTACGATTCTATGACCGTACGAGAAAACCTAGAATTCCCAATGCGTCGCCACAGAGAAAAATTCGGTAAAATAAAAGATACGACACCTTTGGTAATGGAGGCTTTAGAAAGTGTGGGGTTAGCCCATGCCATAGACCTCATGCCAGAAGAACTATCCGGAGGAATGCAGCGTAGAGTGGCATTGGCCCGGACATTGATCTTACAACCCAAAATTATTCTGTACGACGAACCTACAACAGGGTTAGACCCCATCACTTCAAAGGAAATTATTGGATTAATGCGAAGCATACAGATAAAATACGGTACCTCTTCACTCATAATTACACATGATGTAGACTGTGCAAGGGTTATTTCTGATCGTATGATTCTATTGGTAGATGGTACAAATTATGCCGAGGGAAAATACACGGATCTCATAAAGTCCCATGACCCAAAAATTGAAGCTTTTTTTAAAAAATAAATTATGGAAAAATCAGCATCGGAAAAATTTAGATTAGGGGTTTTCGTACTTATAGGTAGCGTTCTATTAGTACTTGTAGTCTATTTTATAGGGAATAAACAGAATATGTTCGGTAATACTTTTACGCTCAATGTTACTTTTGACAATATACGTGGACTACAAAACGGCAATAATGTGCGCTACGCGGGTATTAGCATTGGAACCGTAAAAAATATTGAAATGATCAATGACACTACAATTCAAGTAGGAATGCTCATTGAGAACAGCATGCAAAAACATATCAAAAATAATGCAATAGCAAATATAGGTTCGGACGGTTTGGTGGGCAGTATGATCATCAATATTGTTCCGGGTACCGGTGAAGCTCCTTACGTAAAATCTGGCGATGAAATTAAATCTTTTAAAAATGTAGCCACGTCAGATATGATGAATACTTTAAACGTAACCAATGAGAATGCCGCGGTATTAACAGAACAACTATTAGATATTACACGCGCTATAAATGAAGGTAAAGGTACTTTAGGCCGTTTGCTAAATGATACTATTATGGGCAATAATTTACATCAAACGTTGATAAATCTAAAATACACCACTAATGATGCCCAAACTACCATGAGAAAATTAAATGCTCTAGTAGAAAGTTTCGATACCAAAAAAAGTGTGGTGGGTACTTTATTAAGTGACTCCCTTTCTGGCGGAAAAATCCGTAGTGTTTTGGCTCATCTAGAAAGTTCATCCATAGAGATAGAAAAAACAGCTAAAAACTTAAATACTGTGGTTGACCGAATTAACAACGGAAACGGCGCTATAAACTATTTATCTACAGATACTACTCTAGTGTCTCAACTTCAAAACAGCATGAAAAATGTAGATGAAGGCGTGATTAAATTCAATGAAAACATGGAGGCCTTAAAGCATAATTTCCTTACCCGAGGCTATTTTAAAAAAAAGGCAAAACAAAATGAATAACATGCTGCTGTAAACAGAGGATTATATTTCCTTGTCTAAACTACAAGTTACGTTAAAACTACCGGTGTTATGATATGCATCATATACATTATACATATACAACAATACCTTCACGCCCTGAACTGATACAGAAACTAAGGACTAACACTATAAATTCAATAAAATGAATTCAAAAATCGCATCCATTTCAGCATTAGAGATATTGGATTCCCGCGGGAATCCCACACTAAAAGCATATGTAACCTTAGAAAATGGGACTACATCCTCTGCATCTGTTCCATCAGGAGCTTCTACAGGTCAGAATGAAGCGCTAGAACTGCGTGATAATGAAAAACGGTATCAAAGAAAAGGTGTTCAAAAGGCCGTAGATAATGTTAATAGTAAAATAGCTACGGCTCTATCGGGAATGAACGCTGTAGATCAAAAAAATATTGACTATACAATGATCGAAGTAGATGGCACGGAAAACAAATCCAGACTGGGAGCGAATGCCATTTTGGGCGTTTCCATGGCAGTTGCAAAAGCAGCGGCCGCCTCGTCTAACTTGCCACTTTATCGTTATTTGGGGGGGTCAAATACATTACGCATTCCTGTACCTTGCATGAATATCCTAAACGGTGGCGAACATGCCGATAATAGTGTGGATTTTCAAGAATTTATGCTGGTGCCACATGGAGCACCTAACTTCAAAGAAGGGTTACGCTATGTTGCTGAAACTTTTCATGTCCTCAAAAAAATTTTAAAAGATAAAGGTCTTGCTACCAGTGTTGGGGATGAAGGCGGTTTTGCACCTAACTGTGCCAGTAATGAAATTGCCATAGAATTAATTATTGAGGCTGTTGAACAAGCTGGCTACAAACCTGGAATAGATGTATCTGTTGCCATAGACAGTGCCGCGAATTCTTTTTCTCCAAATCTAGATAATAAGTACAATCTTTTTAAGTCGGGTGCCGGTAAAATGACTACCGATGAGCTTATTGACCTATCTGGGGAATGGCTTAAAAAATATCCCATCATTTCATGGGAGGATCCCCTTTCTGAAGGTGACTGGGCAGGATTCACAAAATTCACAAAAAAATTCGGTGATAAAATTGAAGTAGTGGGCGATGATATTTTCGTTACCAATAGAAAATATATTAGCAGAGGCATTAGTGAGAAAGCGGCGAATTCGGCGCTTATTAAACTAAATCAGATCGGATCGGTCACGGAAACCATAGAAGCCGTACGCATGTGTCGTGAAGCCGGTTGGCGCTATTTTCTTTCTCACCGTTCCGGCGAAACAGAAGACACTTTTTTAGCCGATTTTGCAGTTGCTATGGATGGGGGACATCTAAAATCCGGTTCTGCATGTAGAGGTGAACGGGTTGCTAAATACAATCGTTTGTTAGAAATAGAACATGAACTTAAAGGACGCTCGGAATACCGCTGGAAATAAATAATTGTCTTATCTTAAACGAGAAGTTCCGTAATAAAAAAGTCTATTATTATAGCGTTTAAATGACGTATTTTACAATAACATAATTATGATGGATATATCAGTTAGCGAAAGTACCAGAGTCCTTAGAAACAACTACAACGGCCACTTGGCCTATATTTCGGACGGTAAGCCCTACGTAATTCCTATTACCTATTTTTTTGACCCTGAAGACAATAGCATTATAAGCTATACAGGAGAAGGGCATAAGATAGATGCTATGCGGGAAAACCCTTCAGTATCTATTGTTGTAGAGCAAATACAGTCTATGGTAAATTGGGAATCCGCTCTTATACACGGTACTTTTGAGGAGCTTGAAGGCTCGCTTGCCAAGGAAAAACTACATCTTTTTACAGAAGGAATTAAGGCTATCATCCGCAGGAGGGAACACAAGAACGTTGAATTTATAAATGAATTTTCCAGCAAAGCTTACAATAAAGGAAATCCCATAGTTTATAAAATTAAAATTTCAGAAATTAGTGGCAAACGTCGTGAATCCTAAGTAAGGCTTTTAAGTACCCCAATGGGTATTAAACCCGATCCGTACAACTGTTTTATAATTTGTTACTGTTTATAAACAGAACTTTTTCTAAAACAGTTTTTTTATCCTTCATTTTAATCATTTCATTGTTCTTCAAAGTCATAGAGAACCCATTCTTTCAAAAAGTTACGTTTAAGAGATATAAAAAGTGAAAAATCATAAGAGAATATTGTACTGTAAGTACTAATAATCTTCAATCTACCATTTTTTTTCAAACAATATCCTTGTACATGATTTGAATCATAAGGGAGCATAGAACAACCCAGTAATTTTGATGAAAATTAAGATTGTCTTAGCCAAAGGCGGTAAATAATTAAAGTTTATCAAAATGAAACATCGTTCCATAATTCTACTGGTCATAATGCTCTTACCTATAAGTTGGACTTACTCTCAATCTTTAGACCTAGACTACTGCCAAGAGAGAGCAAGAACCCTTAGTCCTATTAAAAAGCAAGAACTATTATATGAAACACAAGCTAATTTGAACATTAAAAATTTGAATAGCCTAAATCTTCCACAATCACGTTTAAATGGTGAATACAACTACTTATCCGATGTATTAAATATTGGTATCGATATTCCTGGTTTGGACATAACCGAAATTCCTCAAAGCCAATACACATTATCCTTAGATGTCTCTCAAAAAATTTATGACGGAGGGTACATAAAAAATGCAAAAAAAATGCAAAAGGCCCAAATGGCCACTAATATAAAGGGAATGGAGGTTGATTTATTCGAGATAAAAGGAATAATAAACAAACTTTATTTTAATGCCTTGGTATATCAGGAGAATGAAAAACTATTGGGTACTGTTGTGGATGAGTTGCAAAAACAACTTAAAAAAATAATGTCTCAGGTAGAAAATGGTGCTATGCTAAAAAGTAGCGCCAATATTATCAATCAGCAAATTTTACGAATTCAACAGCAAATTCTAGAAGTACAATTAGGAAGGAAGGCGGTAATTGATATGCTAAGCGATTGGATAGGAGAACCTATTGCCCCAGATGCAGAATTTGTATTACCCTTAATAGCTGAACAAGATTTGGCACAAGATATAGATAGACCAGAGCAGCAATATTTTAGTTTAATGGAGGACAATCTTGAATCTCAAAAGAAAGTATTGAACTCACAGGTTTTACCTAGTCTATCAGGTATAGCTCAATTAGGCTATGGTAGCCCTAACCCCTTAAATTATTTTGAAGTAGATGCCACAGAATACTATGTTGTTGGGGCTAGATTGAAATGGAATTTTTGGGATTGGAAGCAAACATCCCGAAAAAAGAAAATACTTGAAATTAACAAGAATATTATTTCCAGTAAAAAAGAAGACTTTGAAAAGAAAATAAAAATAGCCTCTATTCGTGATCAGTCCAGTATTGAGACCTACAAACAGCTTATTGAAAAAGATAAAAAAATATTAGAGTTACAAGAAGATATCGTCCAAAAAAGCTATTCGCAGTTCCAAAACGGTGTCATCACCTCAACAGAATACATCTTAGAGGTCAACAAAAGAACAGAGGCCCAATTAAACCTCCAGATTCATGGCATTCAAAAAATACAGTCAGAAATCAATTACCTGACTACAAAAGGAAATTTATAACCATTTAATAAATAGAAAAAATGAAATATTTCATACGTGTTATCATTTTGTGCTTTGGACTTGTAAGCTGTTCAGGTGACAAGTTATCGGACGCATATGGCAATTTTGAGGCCGATGAAGTGATTGTTGGCTCGGAAGGTCAAGGAAAAATACTTGCTTTTAATGTAAAGGAAGGTGAGCAAATACAGGCAGGTACTATAGTAGGGTATATAGATACCATGCAACTATCCCTTAAAAAACAACAGCTGATTGCCAGCATCAATGCCGTCTCAGCTCAAACTTTGGACGTTCAAAGTCAATTGAACATTTACAGAGAACAGAAAAACAACATTTTACGGGAACAAAGAAGGGTAGAGCATATGTTAAAAGATGAGGCGGCTACTCAAAAAGAATTGGATAACATAACGGGGAATATAGAGGTGGTAGACCGTCAAATAGAAGCGGCCCGTAAAAAGTTAGAAACCAGTAATAGAGGTATTCTTAGCCAAATAGAACCTATAGAAAAACAAATAGACCAGATAAATGATCAAATAAATAAAAGCTTGATAATGAATCCTGTTACCGGAACAGTTCTTACCAAATATGCCGAAGAAATGGAACTAGCTGGGTATGGAACCCCCCTGTATAAAATTGCAGGTTTAGATGAAATCACTCTCAAGGTTTATGTAAGCGGAGACCAACTGCCGCATATAAAAATAGGGCAAGAAGTAGAAGTATTGATCGATGATACCAAAAAAGAAAACCGCTCTTTAAAAGGAACTATAAAATGGATTGCATCAGAGGCGGAATTTACTCCCAAAATTGTTCAGACTAAAGATGAAAGGGTAGATATGGTGTATGCCGTTAAAGTGATTGTAGAAAATGATGGATACCTGAAAATTGGTATGCCGGGAGAAATAAACTTTACGAGCAAATCATCAGCTGAGTAAAAATAAATGTAACCCTTAATAGGTAATGATGACTTCAATTTCAGCAGAAAATATTGTAATGAATTATGGCATGATCAAAGCATTGGACACCGTTTCTTTAGAGGTAGACAAAGGTGAGTTGTTTGGATTGATCGGACCTGATGGTGCCGGAAAAACAAGCCTAATCAAAATTCTCAGCACGCTGTTATTGGCCACGAGTGGTAAAGCGGAAATAGAAGGAATGGATGTTGTAAAACAATATCAAGACATACGCCGTCAAATTGGCTATATGCCCGGCAAATTTTCGCTATACCAGGATTTGACGGTAGAGGAAAACCTTAATTTCTATGCTTCCATCTTTGGGTCTACCCTAGAAGATAACTACAATCTCATAAAAGAAATATACAAACAAATAGAACCTTTTAAAAAACGAAGAGCGGGCAAATTATCTGGAGGGATGAAACAAAAACTAGCACTTTCATGTGCTCTAATCCATAAACCCAAAGTACTGTTTTTGGATGAGCCAACACGAGGTGTAGATCCGGTTTCCAGACAAGATCTATGGGATATGCTTCAAAGCTTAAAGAAAGAAAAAATAACAATTTTAGTTTCTACGGCCTATATGGAAGAGGCTTTGCTCTGCGACCGAATTTCATTAATGGATCATGGTAAAATATTGGCCACAAATAGCCCTTCAGGACTCATCTCGGATTTTAAGAAGCCTTTGTTCGCTATTCGCTCCGGAAATTCCTTTGAAATTATTAAGAAACTAAAGGCCTATGAACATGCCAACTCTGTTTATCCTTTTGGAGATTGGGTGCATTATACAGATAAACGCAATACGATTGACCCTTTAGAAATCAAGACCTACTTAGAAAACAATGCGGTATCCGAAATAGAAATAAAACGGATAAAAGCAAGTGTTGAAGATTGCTATATGTCACTTACCTCTAAAAACCAAAGTTATGAACCAGTCTAAAACAACATATAGTATAAGTGTTGAAAACCTGACTAAAAAATTCAATGATTTTGTAGCAGTAGATAAAATTACATTTAATGTTCAAAAAGGTGAGATTTTTGGATTTTTAGGAGCGAACGGTGCTGGTAAAACAACAGCTATGCGTATGCTTATCGGTGTTTTAGAACCAACTAGTGGCAAAGGTGAAGTAGCTAGCTATGATATCTTCAAAAATTCTAGGAAGCTCAAAAAGCATATTGGCTATATGAGCCAAAAATTCTCCTTGTACGATGATCTGACCGCCAAAGAAAACATGCGTTTTTTTGGAGGAATCTATGGTCTTACTAATAAAGAAATCAAAAATAGAACCAAAGAGCTGTTGAACCATTTTGGAATGGAGCATTTAGAAAAAGAGCGTGTAAGCTCATTGCCCTTGGGGTGGAAACAAAAACTGGCGTTCTGTACCGCTTTGATGCACAAACCCGATGTGGTCTTTTTAGATGAACCTACCAGTGGTGTTGATCCGGCAATAAGAAGGCAGTTTTGGGAAATGATTTACGAGACTGCAGAAGGCGGGGTGACTGTTTTAGTAACTACCCATAATATGGATGAAGCCGAATATTGCCACAGGATATCAATGATGGTAGCCGGTAAAATGATAAAAGTAGATACGCCCCAAAATTTAAAAAATGAATATAAGCTGCAAACCATGGGAGAAGTATTTCTTCACTTGGCAAGAGGTTATGAAAAAAAGCATGCAATAACTGAAAGCTAAATTGGCTTTGGTCATTGAAGTCATAAAAGAACAAAATGAAAAATTTCAAGATATTCAAAGGACTTGTTCGTAAGGAGTTTCTCCATATTTTAAGGGATTGGCGCTCCTTAACCATGCTATTGGGTATACCTGTAGTCTTGGTATTACTATTTGGTTCTGTAATGACCATGGAAATCAAGGATGCAAATATTGCCATTGTAGATCATGCCAAAGATCACGATTCAAAAGAGCTGATCAATTTAATAAGTACTTCTGAATTTTTCAAATTGGCAAAATACCTAGATACTTCTGATGAAATTGATGAGGAGTTTAAAAAAGGTAGTATTCGTATGGCTTTTGTTTTTGACAAAGATTTTGGCTACAAACTTCATCATGAAGGTCATGCTCAAATACAACTAATTGCAGATGGTTCTAAGATATTAACCTCCCCTAGCCTCATTTCATATGGTAAAATCATAATAAACCAACATATTGCCAGTAAAAACCCACCTAGTAAAGCCGGGTATTACATAATACCTACAGTGCGCATGATGTACAACAAAAACCTAAATGGGAGATATATGACGGTACCTGGTATCATGTCTACCGTAATATTATTGGTGGGAGCATTAATGACCTCTTTATCAATAACTAAAGAAAAAGAACTAGGTACTTTAGAGTTGCTTTTAAGTACACCTATTAATCGTTTTCTGATTATGTTCGCAAAAATAGTTCCCTATCTAATCACCTCTTTTATTAGTGCTTTATCCATCATATGGGCGGCAAAATACGTGTTTGAAGTACCCGTTTCAGGGAGCATGGGTCTTTTGCTATTGAATACTGTTCTTTACATTCTAACAGCACTTGCTTTGGGATTATTGATATCTACTTTCGCCAATTCACAGCTCACTGCTATGATGATTACGATGACTTTATTGATGCTACCCACGGAAGTTTTGTCCGGAATGACATTCCCCACAGACAGTCTTCCCGTGGTGTTACAATGGTTAGGGAAATTATTGCCCGCAACTTGGTTCAATATTATTAGTAAAGGCATATTGTTACAAGGTGCAAAAAGTGGTAGCCTTTGGTTTGAAACCAGCATACTCGTACTAATGGTAATGGTTTTCTATTTATGGAGTGTCGTACGTTTTAAACCCAGACTCCAATAAGGATTAACAGTTAAAATACAGAAAGATGCGTATCATAAGGTTCATCATAGTAAAAGAATTTATCCAGATTTTCAGGAATCCGCTGTTGGTACTCATTATTTTATCTCAACCTTTTATCCAAGTACTTTTACTGGGTACGGCTGGAGGCGATATTAACTATGCCAGTGTATATGTAGTTGATGAGGATTTATCATCCACCTCTAGAGCGATTATTTCAAAAATGGAGGGTTCGGATTTCTTTGATATTAGAGGGGCTTCCCTAACCATGGATGAGGCATTTGAGGTAATGGAGTATAAAAACATCAATCTAATTGTACATTTTCCTCCAAATTTTGAAAAAAAACTAATTAAAGAACACAATAGTAAAGTTCAACTAGTTACTAATGCTATTGATGCTATTACCGCTAGTTTAACCTATGCCTACTCCAGTGAAATTATAGGTGCTGTAAATAAAGATGTTGCCATAAAATGGAGTAAAAAAAGCCTTTCCAATAAAGGATCAACAGTTAGTATTCCATATTCATATTGGTATAACAGAGCATTGATCAGTCAATATATTATGGTTCCGGCTATGTGCGTAGCCATGGTGGTTATGATTACCATATTATTGTCCGGTATGAACATTGTAAAAGAAAAAGAAATAGGTACAATGGAACAGTTAAATGTTACCCCAATGAGAAAGACCCATTTTATTATGGGAAAAATCATTCCGGTTTGGATTATAAATATTGTGCTCCTTGGTATTGGTCTCATTTTAAGTAGACTTGTATTTCATGTACCAGTAGTAGGAAGTTTATGGCTTGTTTTCTTTTTATCAGGTATTGTTATGTTCCTGCTTTTAGCTGTGGGCGTACTAATTGCCGTAGTTTCTAATACCCAACAACAAGCCATGTTCTTTACCTTTTTTATCATAATGATTTTTGTGATTTTTGGTGACTTTATAACTCCTATAGACAATATGCCTACTTGGGGCAAAGCTATGGCAGAACTAAATCCACAAGCCTATTACTCACGAATGATTCACTTGGTGATTACTAAAGGTAGTGGCTTACAGGATATCTTATCCGACCTATTAAAAGTCTCAGGTTTAACTATTGCTACGCTAGGCATTTCCCTTTGGGTTTTTAATATAAAAGACTAAATACAGCTTTTATAAATCTATAGGTACCCACAGTACAAATAGAGGTCATACTTTATATTGCAATTAACCAAACGGCCCACTACTAATCTTTCTTTAACGCAGTAAAACCAGAAATCACATCAAAAAGTTCTTCATCTATGGAGCTTTGTCTTAGTCTGTGATAGATATGGCCTATTTCGTTCAATAATTCTTCAATATTCTTCTCTGCACGCTGCATGGCGTTCAACCGACTAAAATTTTCACTGGCTAGAGATTCCGTACAGGTCTTATACAGGGAAACAAAAAGATATTCTCTGATTAAGTGGCTTATGAGCTTGGCACTATCACCAATAATCTCAGGTTGTTTTTGGGTTGGCCAGCTTAACTTGCCTTCCTCCTGCCTCCATTGCGTATCCAATGGAAATAGACGTAATTTTTCCTGTGTATAAGAACCTTCTTTTGTCAATCGGTTATGAAAAATATAGTACTCCTCTATATTACCGTTTTCCCTATTCTCTTCAACTTGTACTAAAATAGAGCCGATAAGGGCCGTAATAGCATTAATTGAGTTGGGAAGGTTAAATTGCTTTTCTACCGTCTTTCCCATATCCATTAGCAATAAAGGTATTCGTACCCCAACGGTCCAGATTTCGACTTTTCCTTTATGCCCAGCCAAAGAATCTATTACATATTGGGAAAGCGAATCATTAAACTGTCCAACAAAGCCCTGATCAGAGCCAAAGACAATAGCACAAATAGATTTATCCCCTGCATGGGCTGCATCATTAACTTTGGTATTAGGATTTACAAAACCTATATTTTTCAAGTAGGCAACAAGCCCCAATGACACATTGTCCCAATAATCATCCAACGATTCCATTGCCCGTTCATATTGACCAATGTTGGCCGCAGCCATAGCCTTCATGGTGCGTACAATGGAATTCAATTCTTTAGCTCCCGTTATATGTCTTGTTAGGCTTTCCAGTGAATCCATTACTAACTGTTTTGTTAATTACGCTGATTTCTGAACCGATTTAAGTGCAGTTTTGGCAACAGCCAATATACTCTTATGACCTACCTCGTCTACACCTTTACTAGAATGCAAACCATTTGTAATTTCCTTAGGTAAGTTAGAAAGGCTATTTATAACCATTTTTTCCGCTTCTCGCATATCTTCAAGCGCAATGGTATCAAAAAGACCTTGGGTCAATGCTAATAATACCCCCATCTGTTCTGTAACGGACAGAGGTTGTAATTCATTTTGTTTAAGCAGTTCACGAATACGTTTGCCGTGTTCTATAACACTTTTGGTATCATCATCTAAATGTGAACCAAAACGGGCAAAAGTCTCCAATTCTTCAAATTGGGAAAAGCCAAGTTTTAAATCGCCGGCCACTGCTCTATAAGCTGGTAACTGTGCCTTGCTACCCACACGAGAAACAGATTTACCAACCTCGACCGCGGGTAATATACCTAACTCAAATTGTTTCGGTGACAAATAAATCTGTCCATCCGTAATGGAGATAAGATTGGTAGGTATATAAGCGGACATATTCTGTGCTTCTGTTTCTATGATAGGAAGAGCAGTTAACGAACCTCCTCCTAGCTCATCGCTCAAATGTGTTGAGCGTTCCAATAACCTAGAGTGTATATAGAATATATCTCCTGGAAACGCTTCTCTTCCCGGTGGTCTTTTTAACAAAAGGGAAAGTTCACGATATGCCCTTGCGTGGTTGGTTAAATCATCATATACAATGAGGACATCTTTACCCATTTCCATAAAATACTCTGCAATACTTGTTGCTGCATAAGGCGCTATATATTGTAAACCTGGAGAATTGTTGCCTTCTGTGACCATAACCACAGTATATGCCATTGCGCCATTACCCCTTAAATCCGCAACAACTTTAGCTACCGAAGATGCCCGTTGGCCAATTGCGCAATAAACGCAGATGACATCTTTATCTTTTTGATTGACAATTGTATCTAAAGCAATAGCTGTTTTACCGGTTTGGCGGTCACCTAAAATTAGTTCTCGTTGCCCGCGACCTATTGGAATAAGCGCATCTATTACCTTAATACCGGTTTGTAAAGGCGTACTAACGCCGGAACGATCCATAATTGGTGTAGCGTTCCGTTCAATAGGAAGTCTTTTCTCATAGGAGATAATCCCCTTTTCGTCCATAGGTTCTCCCAAAGGCCCAACTACTCTTCCTAAAAGAGCTTTGCCTACAGGCACATCCATCACACGGTTGGTGCGCTCTACAAGGTCTCCGGCATTTAAATCCGAATCCTCACCTAAGAGAATAGCACCAATTTCATCTTCTTCAATATTGAAGGCTATACCATATAAATTACCGGGGAATTTTAATAACTCTTCATACCCTACGCTTGGCAAACCAGATATTTTTACAACACCAGCTGAAACACTAGTTACACGGCCCACTTCTTTTGGCGTCAGTTTAAACTCGTGATTTGTTCTATTTTTTGCAAGTTCATTGAACGTATCGTTCAATAAGCTTTTATAGTCTGTTACGCCCATTTTATAGTTTATTTAATAGCCGTTTCAATATCTTCTTCAAACGATGCTAAGTAATCTGCAACGTTCCATGATAGTTTATACCCATTAGTTAAAACTTCAATACCGTTAATTAATTCGGGGCGGATATTGAATTCAAAAGTATTTTCTGTTTTCAACAATCCGCTTATCGTTTTTTGTATTGAACTTTGTTGATTGATAGATAAGGCAAAAGCACTTTGTACCAGAATGGGTTTGCCCCCCTTTAAAGCTTCCGCGAAATTTACTTTCTCCATAGGTCCCAATTCATTAATTCTTTTCAAAAAGATGTCTACGGTTTGCTTCTCCAAGCTAACGGATGAAAGGTCTAACAGTGTTTTTCGTGTCATATCAAGAACCTCACCTTTAAGCTTTTTGGCAATAGCAGTGTTCTTTCTATCTTGATCTTCCGTATAAGCTTTTTCCAATCTATCCTTGAGCTCATTGGCTTCAATTCTGGCATTTTCTTTTAGCTTATCTTCTTCTGTCCTGGCATCTGCAATGGCTTTTTGCATTAAACTTTCTTTCTCTTTGTCAAAAATTTCGTTCTTATGATTAAATTTCTCTCTCTCTTGGGCTGCTTCTGTTTTTTGAGCTTCGGCATCCAACAGTTGGTTCTTTATATTCGTTTCCCGTTCATCTATTGCAGACAGAACAGGACGATAAAGAAATCGTTTCAATAACCACATCAACACCAAAAAATTGATAATTTGGGCTATTACGGTAAACCAATCTATTTTCATATCTTTTTATTATGCGATGAAATGGTTCCAAAAAGGATTGGCAAAAATCAATATCATTGAAATCACAAAACAATAGATTGCCAGTGATTCTAACATGGCCAAACCCACGAACAGCGTCCGGGTAACGGTCTGGCTTGCATCTGGTTGTTGAGCCATTGAACTTAGCGCTGTAGAAATAGATTTACCCTGTCCAAGAGCTGGTATCATACAGCCTATTCCTGTTGTAAGCCCAGCGGTAATGATAGATACCATTGCGATTATCGTAGTATTATCCATAATATTTATTTTTGTTGTTATATTAATTATTAGTTCATAATTAAATTAAAAAAAGAAGGCTCTCTATTAATTATGAAGCCCCTATTACTGTTTTGGACTTATGTTCCATTCTTTTGATCCTAGTTTTCTTTTTTTCTGATTCCTCTGTTGCGGCGGCAATATATACCGTTGCTAAAATGCTAAATATGTAAGCTTGAATAACACCTGTTATGAGTCCTAAAACAGTCATTAAAACAGGAAAGAACAATGGTGCTATACTTAAAAGAATAGTAACAATAAGACCACCACTCATAATATTACCGAAGAGACGCACGGCAAGAGCAAGCGTACGAGATACTTCACTAATAATATTAAAGGGAAGCATAATAAATGTTGGTTCAATATAAGTTTTCAAATAACCCAAAACACCACTTTCCGCTATTCCAAAAAGAGGTGTAGCCAGAAAAACACAAAGAGCCAATGCCGCAGTAGTGGATAATGAACTTGTGGGCGGTTCATACCCCGGAAATATGATGCATATATTGGCAAAGGCTATAAAAATGAAGAGTGTTCCTATAAATCCAAGAAATTTTTCTGAATTTTTAAGGCCTACTTCTTTTATCTGTTGGTTCAAACCGGTTACCAGCATTTCCAAAATACACTGCCACCTAGATATTTTTAAATCGGTTTGGAGTCTTCTAGTTACCAAAATAGACGCAAGAACCAACGCCAACATTAGTACCCATGTGGTAACCAACGTTAGGTTGACGGTTATAAACCCATTTTGCCAAAAAATCGTTTCATCAGGACTTAGTTCCATTTTATCTTTGTTTTTCTAATTCCATGGGTTCCATCTCTTTTTTTTTGGTCATACGAACAATAATAAACCTTGCGGTTACAAACCCTAAGAGGCAAATTAACAAATACTTAAAATTGTTTTGTCCCAAATAATAAAAGCCAAAAAGAGTAAAGCCTACCCGTATGAGAAAGCTACCCAAATACCATACTATGGGTTTTCTGGATGTCAACATTTTTTTTGATGTAAACCAAAGACCTCCAAAGAATAGTAATCCTAGAAAGGCACCTCCAAAAAACATCAGTATAATTGTTAAAAAATTAATCATGATCATTATTTTTATGTTCGTGCATTGAATTGTTTTCTTTCTCTATCCATTGCCAGGCAAGGACACAACCAACAAAGAGACCTGCTATTAATAAAGTCAATGTCCAGCTGAAAGTCTGTGGATACTTGTTATCCAACCAAACCCCTAATACAGCACCTAGTACTGTGGGCGCTGCCACGGACCAGCCCACCATGCCAAAGGTTCCAAAACCTCTCCACTCACTTCTTTTTTCTTCATTCCGCGCGTGTAACATTTGCTTTTCTTTACTTTCAACTTGATCTAAAAAGTTCTTTTCCTTCTTTTTATGTTCAATAGAATCGCTCATGATTGACGAAGTTTTTTAATGCCTTGAATGAATTCGCTTTCTAACTTAGCCATCGCCTTTCGCACATCTCTTTCCTCTGCATCCAAATCCATAAATTGATTTTCTACTGCACTTCTAAGTTTCCCTAAATCTGCACCGGATATTGCATTTCTAACGGATATCTCTACATAACCATCCCGCTTTGTTAAAATGCCTTCATCCATGGCTACAAAATGTTCGTGGCCGTCCTTTGTTTCATAGGTCAAGATACCTGGAACCAAAGTAGCAACACAGTCTAACCTATGAGGTAAAAAACCATAAGAACCAACGTTCGTATCTAAAACAATACGCTTTACTCCTGAAATTTTCAGAAATATTTTGAACGGAAGTAAAATATACAACTCCATTGTTTTTAATTCTAAACCTATACTTTAGCGGATTCCCTTTCCCGTTGCCCAATTCCATTTTTTTTGCCTTTTTTGGCTTTATCCATTGCTTCATCAATAGTACCTACCATATAAAAGGCACTCTCGGGCAAATCCTTAAATTCATCTTTAAGAATTCTTTCACATCCACTAAGCGCTTCTTCCAGTTTTACTCCTTTACCTTTTAGTCCGCTAAATTGTTCCGTTGTAAAAAAAGGTTGAGTAAAAAAACGTTCTAAACGCCTTGCTCGATTTACAATAGCACGATCCGTTACAGAAAGTTGCTCCAAGCCCAACATGGCAATAATATCTTTGAGCTCCTCATATTGAGCCAGCGTTTGTTTTATTTGCTGTAAAATGTGATAATGACGTTCGCCAATAACTCCTGGAGTGGCCATTTTAGAACTGGATTGTAATATATCTATAGCTGGAAAAAGTCCTTCTCCCGCCCGTTTTCTGGATAAAGTAATTGAGGCCGAAAGATGAGAAAATGTATGTACCGCAGCAGGATCCGTAAGGTCATCTGCAGGAACATAAACGGCTTGTATGCTGGTAATAGCACCCGTATCCGTATTCGCAATACGCTCTTCTAGTTTTGAGAGTTCGGTTCCCAAAGTAGGCTGGTACCCTAATCTGGATGGCATCTGCCCCATTAGACCGGAAACTTCCATTCCCGCTTGGATAAAACGAAATACATTATCTACAAGTAAAAGCACATCGCGATGCTCTTCATCCCTAAAATATTCTGCCATAGTCAAAGCAGCGTGCCCTACCCGAAAACGAGCGCCGGGTGGTTCGTTCATTTGTCCGAACATCATCACCATATCTTTTAATACATCTGCATTTTTCATATCATGGTACAATTCATGTCCTTCACGGCAACGTTCCCCTATTCCGCAGAACATACTTATACCTTGGTGATACCCTACCATATTATGAATCATCTCCGTAAGCAATACGGTCTTACCAACACCTGCACCACCAAACAAGCCAGCATTACCACCATGCTGTAGAGGAACCATTACATCAATAGCCTTTATACCGGTTTCAAAAATTTCCGATTTCGTAGAGCGTTTTGATAATTCTGGTGGTAATTGGTGTACGCTGTTTCGTTTCATTTTGGGCAGTGCCTCTCCGTGATCAATTGTATTTCCAAAAACATCGAACATCCGCCCCATAATTTCCTTACCAACAGGTACGGTTAATTGATTTCCATTTGTTTGAGCTTTCATACCTCTTGCCAAACCTTGGGTAGGCGTCAACGCAATACCACGAACTCTATGGTCATCCAATTGCGCAAGGACTTCAATGGCAATAGTTTTTTCAGGACCAGCATATATCATGGTATTTATAGCGGGAATTTTGCTGTCGAACCAAATATCCACCACACTACCACGTACGGCAATTACTTTTCCGTTAATATTCATACTGTTATTATTTCCCAGGTCAGTTACCATTCTGCTATTCTTGTAGATGAAGTAGTAAAAGTATTGCCACTAGATGCTAAAGGAAATGACCTAGGTCATTCCTTATTTTTTTTATCCATGACTTAGGTCATTCACATTGGTCTAAAATCGTTGGAAATTCGTATTCTGAAATCTTGGTCGGGAACGACCTTCTAAAAACATAGCGATGAAAAATTACATACGTCACTTCAATGAAATTGATATTAAAGATGTACCAACGGTAGGTGGAAAAAACGCCTCTTTAGGAGAAATGTTTCAAAAGCTGACATCCAAAGGGGTACAGGTTCCCGACGGCTTTGCTACTACTGCAGAAGCATATTGGCACTTCTTACAGGAAGTACACATTAAAGATGAGATTTTTGGCCTTTTAGCTAAATTAGATACTAAAAATTTTGCTAATCTCAGAGAAATTGGGGCTACGGTAAGAAAGGCAATTTTAAATACAGAACTTCCTGAAGATCTCAAAGAAGCAATTGGTGAAGGGTACGATGCCTTGACCAATAAATACAAAGGAGATATTTCTTTGGCCGTTCGTAGTAGCGCTACCGCGGAAGATTTACCTAATGCCAGTTTTGCAGGTCAACAAGAGAGTTATTTGAATGTAAAAGGCAAAGAAGAACTGGCTGATGCTTGTAAAAGATGTTATGCATCCCTATTTACGGATCGTGCCATTAAATACAGACAAGACAATGGTTTTGATCATACCAAGGTGGCTTTGTCCATTGGCATACAAATGATGGTACGTTCGGATTTAGCGGCCTCCGGAGTCAATTTCACTCTTGATCCAGATACCGGTTTTGACCAAGTGGTAATGGTTTCCAGTATATATGGTCTTGGCGAAAATATTGTACAGGGCAGTATTAACCCCGATGATTATTTTGTTTTTAAACCCAGCCTAAATAATAACATAGAGCAACCTATAGTTTCCAGAAATTTAGGAAGTAAGGAAAAAACCATGGTCTATGATGAATCTGGCAGTGGTACAGTTAACCTTAACACGCCTATTGAGAAACAGGAACAATATGTACTTACGGATGCCGAGGTGATCAAACTGGCCCAATGGTCTTTGATCATTGAAGATCATTACAAAAGACCTATGGACATTGAATGGGCAAAAGATGGATTGACCAATGAACTTTTTATTGTACAGGCGAGACCGGAAACTGTTCAAAATGCCAAAAAGAACAAACTCAAAATCAATACTTATACCTTATTGAAAAAAGGTAAGGAGATTACTCATGGAATGGGCTTGGGTAATAAAATTTCTTCGGGTAAAGCACGCTTACTGCACAACCCTGAAGAATCTGATAAATTACAAAAAGGAGAAATTCTGGTCACCGAACGCACCAATCCAGACTGGGACCCTATACTTAAAAAAGCAGCGGGTATTATTACTGATCAAGGTGGGCGAACCAGCCATGCTGCAATAGTTGCTCGTGAAGTTGGTGCTGCCGCAATTGTAGGAAGCAATAACGCCACAAAACTGATTAAAGATGGGCAAGAAATCACCATTTCTTGTGCTGAGGGGGATACAGGTGTTGTTTATGACGGTCTTTTAAATTGGGACGAAAAAGAAGTAGATATAGCTTCTTTGGGAAAACCAAAAACCCAACCCATGCTAATTTTAGCCGATCCGGACCAAGCATTCAAATTCTCTTTCTATCCTTCTGCAGGAGTGGGATTAATGCGAATGGAATTCGTTATCAACAACTCCATTCAGATTCACCCAATGGCCTTAAAGCATTTTGAGGCTTTAAAAGATGAGGCGGTAAAAGAAAAAATTCAGAAGCTAACACATCACTACCCTAATAAGTCGGACTATTTTGTTCACAAATTGGCGGAAGGTATAGCAACTATAGCTGCTGCTTTTTATCCTAAAGACGTGATTGTACGTACCAGTGATTTCAAAACTAATGAGTATGCCAACCTCATAGGTGGTACTGAGTTTGAACCTGTAGAATCAAATCCAATGCTGGGTTTTAGAGGTGCTTCAAGATATTACAACCCAAAATACCAAGAAGCTTTTGAACTGGAATGTAAAGCATTGAAAAGGGTTAGGGAAACCATGGGATTGACCAATGTAAAAATTATGATTCCTTTCTGTCGCACTTTAAAAGAAGCTGAGAAAGTAGTAGGGGTTTTAGAAAATAATGGTCTGAAACGAGGCGAAAACGGACTTCAACTATATATGATGACGGAGATACCCAATAACATTATTCTAGCGGAACAATTCGCTAAATTCTTTGATGGATTTTCCATTGGATCAAATGACCTAACCCAATTGACTTTAGGTGTTGATAGAGATTCTGAATTGTTGAGTGACATCTTTGATATTAATGACCCTGGAGTAAAACAAATGATTGCCATGGTAATTGAATCTGCCCATAAGACCCATACTAAAATTGGACTTTGTGGTCAGGCTCCAAGTGATTATCCTGAGTTTGCCCAATTCCTTGTAGAGCAAGGCATCAACTCCATTTCCTTTAATCCGGATGCATTGATTTCCGGTATAAAAAACATTAATAAAGCAGAGAAAAATAAGGTTGAATACGGTATGGCCGAAAGCAGCAATTGATATCACTTTAGAACTTAAAAATGAAAATAGCAATATTCAACGTCCATAATTGGGAAAAGGAGTATTTAGAAAGTGCCAATAACGGTAGGCATACCCTTAAAATATTAGATACCTACCTGACTTTAAATACGGTAGATTTAGCAAAGGATTGTGAAGCTATTTGCATTTTTACGGAAGATAATGCCTCCGCTCCTATACTAGACCGTTTGCATGAACTTGGGGTAAAATATGTGGCATTGCGCTCGGCAGGTTTCAATAATATAGATGTGCCTCATGCCCAAAAATTGGGGATTCGTATGGCAAGAGTACCCGAGTATTCTCCTTACGCTATTGCAGAGTTTACCGTAGGTGTTATGCTTGCCCTAAATCGGAAATTGGTTAGAACGCACTACCGGATTATGGAAATGAATTTTTCCCTGAACGGACTGGTTGGTTTTGATATGAACGGCAAAACTGTAGGTATCATCGGTACCGGTAAAATTGGCCGCGTAGTGGCCAAGATTTTACATGGTTTTGGTTGTAAGCTTTTGCTGTACGACATTTTTGAAGATAAATCTTTGGCCGAAAAATATGACGCCGCTTACACAGATTTAGATTCTTTGTGCAAGCAATCTGATATCATTACGCTCCATGCTCCTCTAAATGCAGAAACACATCACCTTATTGATGAGGCTAGAATTGCGGATATGAAAAAAGGCGTGATGCTCATTAATGCTGGCCGTGGCGGATTGGTAAAAACCCAAGATGTTATAAACGGACTTAAATCCGGCCAAATAGGCTATTTCGGGATGGATGTTTATGAGGAGGAAAAAGGTCTCTATTTTGAAGATCACTCTGAAGATATCCTCCAAGATGATTCCATGGCGCGTTTAATGACGCTTAGAAACGTATTGATTAGCAGTCATCAAGCTTTTTTAACGGATACTGCACTTCAAAATATAGCGCAAATAACCTTTGACAATATTGATTGTATGATAAAAGGTAACGCTTGTAAAAATGAAATAAAATAAGCCTAGCATGGGAAAATTAATATTGGTCAGACACGGTAAAAGTCTATGGAACGTAAAAAATGTCTTTACAGGATGGACAGATATTGATTTGGCTCCCGAAGGAATGGAGGAAGCGAAAAAGGCCGGAGAACTCATAAAATCAAATCTTATTGATATTGATATCTGTTTCTCCTCTTATTTAAAAAGAGCCATCCGTACCGCATGGATTCTATTGGAAACAGCAGAAATGATGCATGTAGACACCAAGTATAGCTGGAAGCTGAATGAAAGGCATTATGGAGATTGGCAAGGAAAGAACAAAGATGAAGTTCTAGAAGAAGTTGGAGAAGAATTCTTTTTAAGTGTCCGCAGAGGTTATGCAACTCCCCCTCCTAGTCTTTCTATAAACGATAAACGAAATCCAAAATTCGATTCTAATTACAAGGCTTTGGATACTTCTGTTTTACCAATGGCCGAATCGCTCAAGGATACTTCAAAAAGAGTGGTCAATTACTTTTTTGAAGCTATTGCTCCAGAATTGGCCAAGGGCAAAACCGTATTAATATCCGCTCACGGAAATTCATTGCGCGCCCTTATAGAGTATCTAGAGCATATATCTTCCGAAGATATTGCAAAGGTAGAAGTAGCTACAGGTGTTCCACACTTGTATGAGTTTGATGGTAAGCTAAATGTTGTAGAACATTACCAATTAAAATAGGACATACAAACTAGTATTAAAATTTATTCAAATGGCCCGCATAATAACCCTTACCGTAAACCCCGCAATTGATAAAAGCACTACTGTGGCAGGAATTGGCCCTAATACAAAATTACGTTGTACCCAACCCACCTTTGACGCCGGTGGCGGTGGTATAAATGTATCACGAGCTATTCAAAAATTAGGCGGCACATCACTTTGCAGCTACTTTGCCGGTGGTCCTTCGGGAGCATATTTGAAACAACTTTTAGATATAAAAAACATTGAACAATCCATAACTCCCATTGAGGGGTTTACGCGGGAAAACTTGGCGGTAACGGATACAAGTACCAATCAACAATACAGATTTGGAATGCCCGGCCCACCAATAAAGGAAGCAGAATGGCAAAATGCCTTAAAGCAATTGGAATTGCAGTTAAATAAGGGAGATTATTTAGTTGCAAGTGGAAAACTACCTCCCAACGTACCAGACGATTTTTATGTAAAAGTAAGCCGTATAGCAGAAAATAAAGAAGCACTTTTTATTCTTGACACTTCTGGTGATGCACTTATGAAAGCTGCAAAATCCCATGTTTACATGCTCAAACCCAACTTGGCAGAATTAGGTGTGTTATGCGGGGTTTCCTCCATAACAGACTTAGACCTGAAATCATTGGCGAAAGAATTTTTAAAAACTAATGATTGCCAAATTCTTGTGGTATCCCTAGGGCCAAAAGGGGCATTATTAGCTACCAAAAATGAAATGGTACAAATACCGGCTCCTGTGGTTCACCAGAAAAGTACTATTGGTGCAGGAGATAGTATGGTGGCCGGAATGGTCATGAGCCTTATATGGGGTAAATCTTTAGTTGACATGGTTCAGTATGGCGTGGCGTGCGGAACTGCCGCCACAATGCACCATGGCACACAACTATGTATAAAAGAAGATGCGGACAAGCTGTATGAATGGATAAAACAGCAAACACCCGTATTAGAAACAAATTAAAACACTTGTAATGGAACTTGAAAAATATTTAAAAGAAGAAACATTCTATCTATTAGATCACGAATGTACTACCATTCCTAAAGACCAAATACATTTGCCCGGACCTGATTTTAACGATAGGATTATGGCATTATCCGATAGGTCTAATCGGGTATTAGGAAGTTTACAACAACTATTCGATCACGGAAGATTAGGTGGCACGGGATATCTTTCCTTATTGCCGGTAGATCAAGGGGTAGAACACTCTGCAGGTGCCAGTTTTGCACCAAACCCTGAGTATTTTGACCCTGAGAATATTGTGAAACTTGCCATTGAAGGAGGTTGTAATGCAGTAGCTTCCACATTAGGTGTACTAGGCGCAGTATCTAGAAAATACGCTCATAAAATTCCTTTTTTGGTTAAATTAAACCATAACGAATTACTTACGTACCCCAATACTTTTGATCAAATCTATTTTGCTCAAGTAGAACAGGCTTGGGATATGGGAGCCGTAGCTGTAGGGGCCACAATTTATTTTGGCTCGCCAGAATCAGACAGACAAATTCAAGAAACAAGTAAGGCATTTAAACGTGCCCATGAATTGGGGATGGCCACCGTTCTCTGGTGTTACTTACGTAATGATGCTTTTAAAAAAGATAGAGATTATGCTGTTAGTGCAGATTTAACCGGACAGGCAAATCACCTTGGCGTAACCATTGAGGCCGATATTATCAAACAAAAACAGCCCACTAACAACGGTGGGTTCAATGCATTAAAAAATTTCGGAAAAACCAGCGAACTGGTCTATAGTAAGCTCACATCGAAGCATCCGATTGATTTGACCCGGTACCAAGTTGCCAATTGTTATATGGGAAGAGCTGGACTGATAAATTCCGGTGGCGCTTCTGGGGATGATGATTTTTCAGCAGCCGCACGTACTGCCGTAATAAACAAAAGAGCTGGTGGCATGGGATTGATTTCTGGCAGAAAAGCATTTCAGAGACCTATGAAAGAAGGCATTAATTTACTACACCTTATTCAGGATATTTATTTAAACCCATCTATTACTATCGCTTAAAAGAGAACGTTATGAGAATGGCAGAAAAACTTACTTTACCTGTAACACTTAAATCTATGATTCCTTTGGCCGTAGGTACTAAAAAGAATTTAAGTCCTACGAATGGAAATATATTGGCCGGTGATGTTGGCGGCACAAAAACTAATCTTGCGCTTTACGAATATAAAGATGGTCAGCTTTTTCTTATTAAACAAGAAACATACAGAACAAAAGAATATTCTTCGTTGTTGGACATCATAACGGATTTTGAAGTGGAAGAAATAGCAAAAATAGATAGTATCTGTTTTGGTGTTGCGGGACCTATAACCAAAGGAAAAGTACACGGAACCAATTTTCCATGGGATATTGATACCGAAGAATTGATACAAGCACTTCAACTTGAATCTATTTTTTTAATAAATGATATGCAAGCCAATGCTTACGGTCTTGCAGCAATTTGTGAAAAAGATTTGGATGTTTTAAAATATGGCTCAAAAATAGAAGGTAACGCTGTGATTATTTCTCCTGGAACCGGTTTAGGAGAAGCCGGCCTATATTGGGACGGCTCTGCGTACCACCCTTTTGCTACAGAAGGGGGACATTGCGATTTTAGTCCAAGAAACGATTTTGATCTTGAAATCTGGAAATATTTTCAACAAAAATATGGTCATGTAAGTTGGGAGCGACTCCTATCGGGACAAGGAATACGGGACACCTATCAACTCATACGAAATGTTAGTGGAGAAAAAGAGACCGAGGCTTTCAAAGCAAAAATGGAAAAAGAAGATCCTGCGGCCGTAATTACAAAAACTGCTTTAGAAGGTATTGATCCGGTCTGTGGAGAAACCCTAGATCTTTTTGTTCGGTTTTTGGCGATAGAAACTTCTCAACTAGCCCTAAAATTCAAGGCTACTGGTGGTATTTTTATTGGTGGAGGTATCATGCCCAAAATTATAAAAGGAATGAATCGCGAAGTTTTTACCGATAATTTTATGCAGTCCGGACGTATGAACTCTCTTTTGCAAATGGTGCCCGTTAATGTTATCCTTAATGACAATACCGCCTTGTTAGGAGCTGCATATTATGCCGCAATGCTCTTAGAATAGGTTCTTTTCTGATTATTATAAAAAAAGCAATAGATCTTTAACCATTATGATCATAGACCTATTGCTATTAAAGAAATAAATGAAATACCCCTATTACATTTATTTACCCACTACTATAATTTCTCTACTTCTACGTCTAATTCCACAATTTTGAATAGTTCACTTCTATTCTTTCTTGTCTTTATAATGAATTGTGCTATATCATCTTCCAATTCCATGTGCTCTTCTCTAAATACTCTATGATTTTGATTCTCTGGCTCATCAATAATTGCAGATATACGTGATAAATGTCTGTCCACTCTTTTTAATAAATCATCACAATCTCTGGTATCCTTCAAGATACTTTCTCCTGCTCTCCTAATCCTTTCTAAATCTGCTTCTCCTTTTATCCATAGAAAATATTTATCCTCCAGATGCCGTAAAAACTTTAAGTCATCCTTGTAGAATAAAAGATCGGATTTCCAATGCTCCACTAAAACGTATAGTTCTTGCCAACTGCTATTTTTTATAAAATCGCCTTTAGGCCTCATTCTAAAATTTTCCATAAGTATATATTATAAAAATCATGACTTTCTACTGTGATTTAAATTAAGACCTACTCCAAAACAAGTGTAGGTACTTTAGAATCCAAGATCAGCATTTGTGTTAACTCCCCTTCTGAAGGATTGCTGTTCTTATTGTGAATCCGTGGGAGTATAGCCACAACATCTATGTCATTCTTTATAGCGTAGGTATTTATCCCATCTACCACATCATCGTTTTTAATGAACACCCTTTCCTTATAGAACGTCTCAAGATAATATTCTATAGCACTCTCATTCTTCTCTTCTTCCTCGCTGTAACCATAAAGAATAGGTTGGTTTTCAATAGTAAGCACATGAACTTGGGCATTGCATTTACGAGCAATTTTTAAAAGAGTCTCCAATTTTCTAGTATCATCGATCTCTTCCCTTCCAATTACCAATGCTATACTCTTTAATCTAAAATCTTGACAATTTTGAGGAACTACCAATACTGGAAATTTGCCCATTAGAACAAAATTAGCGGTATTTGTCTGCTTATTATTCTGTTTACATTCACCAGAGGTACCCATTATCACAAGATCAATTTTATCCTTTTTGGCTATTTCCTCTAAAGTATTATTGAGCTTACCGTCCTGAATTTCCCATTCCAACTTATTTTTAAGAACACCTGCATATTCTTTCTCTAACCTTTCGAAATTCTCCGGTAACAATTCAAGATTGCAATTGCCCGAAACGTATGCCAATACAATTTTTATATCGTCTAGTCTACCAACGAAACCTACTGCATATTCTAATGCTTTTTTTGATGCCTTTGTAAAATCAAAAGGTATCAGTATTGTTGAAATTTTGCCCATGTTGTTTGTATTTATATATGCCTTTCGTAAGTCATACTCTCAAATTTAGTCTAAGATTATTAAAAATTATATGACCAAGGTCATATAACCATATCCATCATATATGGTTCAAATCACTAATTGGCCATTCCTTTATTTTCAACTTGTAGATTTGGCTTTACAATTTTCCATTTGTTAGATTTATCCTTTACCGCTAATAAATCTTTTGAAATCATTTTAGCCCCAAGCTCCGGTAATTTGAATAGCTTTCGAGACATTACAATATTTTCTCTTTCCTGTATAGGCCAAAGCATTTCTCCAGCTTGGTTCACGACAACTTCTGTAAATTCATAATCGTAAATTTTAAGTTGAAAAGGGTTTTTGCCCCGTAGTTCTTTCCTTTCATAGATGCCAACAGCATGACCGTCATTAAATTGACTTACATTTAAAAATTCTGTAGGTACTACTATTTTGCCCTTTTTATCAATGAATCCATAGCGGGCAATTCCATCTTCTTTTATCGTTTTAACGGCACAAAGTCCATCCTTAAACTTAGGAGCTTCAATACTTTCTACACCGTAATTAGCGGCATCAGCTATTCTATTCCATACCAAATCTCCTCTAAACCCAATAACCAATTGACCATCTTCATTAATAAAGCCCCATTCGTTTCCTTTTTTAACGGCGGCCAAACCTTCACTAAAAGGCTCAATTTGGTCCAATTCCGCAACCGTAGGTTTATTAATGTCTTCAACAGACTGTGCAACGCCCAGTATAGGTATTGACAGTATTAGCGTAATAATAAATAACCGTTTCATTTCTTTATATTTTTTTATGTTCCCCAAAGGTATATGGGCTATGTTCGGTTTAAAATGACCTACGTCAGTTGTATTATTTTTTCCAGAAATTCATTACCCCTACCTCTTTTAAAAAATACTATGCCCTCCTGATTTAAATCATTTGTTACCATAATGGTTTGAGATAGCTTTGGATTATCATTTTTAAAACTATGTATCATGATAAAAGATTATTCAAAACACTATAACGACCTCACCCACCTTATAAAAGAATTGGGAGCTAACATTCCAGAAACCATTGGTTCCTTTAACAGTCTACATAAAGCCAGTACTGCAGAAGGCGTGCTTTCTTCAAAAACAAAGGAGCTTATAGCGCTAGGCATTGCCATTACGGTTCGTTGTGATGGGTGTATCGCTTTTCATGTGCACGATGCTATAAAAGCGGGAGCCGGCTCAGAAGAGATTTTAGAAACTATTGGCGTGGCAGTTATGATGGGCGGAGGACCTGCTCTAATGTACGGTTGTGAAGCTCTAGAAGCTTTAAATCAATTTGTGGTACTAGAAGAATAATATGAAAAAGGAAACTAAAAGAAAAGATGCTGGTTCACCAGAAAGCAAAGGCAGAAAACCCTCGTGGGGAGAAGTTGGTTACAACTGGATTCTCATCATAGTTTTTGGTTCTTTTGCGCTGTTTACATTTCTTTCAAGTCCCGTTTCCGGTACAAGAGAAATTACTTGGACTTTTCTTCAAGATTCCCTTTTAACAAAACATGAAGTTTCTAAAATTACGGTCGTTAATAAGGAGTTTGCAGAGATTTATGTCAAAAAAGATTCTGTTGCAACCACATCTCCCCAGAACAGTCTATTCGCTGCTACACAAAGTCCAAACTATAAAATGACGATAGGCTCCGTAGAAAACTTTGAAAGAAAACTAGAGCAAGCCCAAAATTCTTTTCTGCCAGCAGATAAAGTAGATATTCAATATCAAAACCGTACAAGCTGGGGCGCAACCATTTCATGGATTTTACCTTTAGTGGTAATCATGGCATTTTGGTTTTTTATGCTAAAGCGGATGGGAAATTCCGGTGGCATGGGAGGCAAAATGTTCAACATAGGAAAATCAACCGCAAAACTCGCCGAAAAAGACACCAAAAGTAGCGTGACCTTTAAAGATGTAGCGGGACTAAAAGAAGCTAAAACCGAAGTAATGGAGGTTGTTGATTTTCTAAAAAATCCAGAAACATATACCAAACTAGGAGCCAAAATTCCTAAAGGTGTTATGCTTGTAGGACCTCCTGGAACAGGAAAAACTTTAATGGCCAAGGCCGTTGCAGGAGAAGCCCAAGTACCATTCTTTTCTATGTCCGGTTCTGAGTTTGTTGAAATGTTCGTTGGTGTAGGAGCATCACGAGTTCGAGATTTGTTCAAAAGGGCAAAAGAAAAAACACCGAGTATTATTTTTATCGATGAAATTGATGCTGTAGGCCGTTCAAGAGGAAAAGGAGGTGCTTTTCAAGCTAATGACGAACGTGAAAACACCCTGAACCAATTACTTACCGAGTTAGATGGTTTTGGACCCAATACCGGCGTAATCGTACTTGCTGCAACCAACCGTCCGGATGTATTGGATAAAGCACTACTGCGCCCAGGTAGATTTGACCGTCATATTTACCTTGAACTACCTACCAAAGAGGAACGTGAAGAAATATTCAATGTTCACCTTCTTCCCTTAAAACTTGCTAAAGAAGTAAGTTCATCTACTTTAGCAAAACTAAGTCCAGGCTTCTCTGGGGCCGATATAGCCAATATCTGTAACGAAGCTGCACTTATCGCTGCTCGTAAAAAAGAGAAAAAAGTACATCCTAAGGATTTTATGGAGGCCAGAGATCGTATTGTAGGTGGTATGGAACGAAAAAGCAAGATTATTTCTCCCAAAGAAAAAGAAACCGTTGCCCACCATGAAGCTGGCCACGCCGTTGTAAGTTGGTACTTAAAGCATGTAGACTCCTTGGTAAAAGTTTCCATTATTCCACGAGGCAAATCCTTAGGAGCCGCATGGTACCTTCCTGAAGAAAGACAGATAGTTACCAAAACACAATTTATAGACCAAATATGCGCTTCGTTAGGCGGGCGAGCTGCCGAAGAAATAATTTTCAATGAAATATCTTCAGGTGCGCTGGACGATCTTGAGAAAGTAACAAAGCAAGCCTATGCCATGGTCTCTTACTACGGCTTGGATGAAAAAATAGGGCCTCTTAGTTTCTATGATTCTACGGGACAAAATGAACGCCTGGTTGGGAAACCTTACAGTGAGTTAATGGCTAAACTTATAGACCAAGAAGCACAGTCCTTGATACGAATGGCTTACGAAAGAACAAAGAAAGTGCTGATGGAGCACAAAGATGAGCTTGTAAAACTGGCACAACATTTATTAAAATATGAAGTGGCCGAAAAGGAAGATTTAGAACGGATTTTAGGCAGAAGAAAAGAATCTGACATTACCGATTCTTATGATCAAAATCAACTATCCCTTGTCTACAACAACTAATTTTTTTTCAGTTTGACACGCATAAAATTTTGAGGCAACCTTAAAGATTCAATATCCATTCAATACTTATAAAGGTGAGCGAACTATCAAAATATGACTTGGGTCATACCATTTGTGCTATGAAAGTCACACCTTTGATCGTAGCTTTAATTGTAAGTGAAATTCTTTATTAATAATTTTAAATACATATGATGAAAACAGCAACAATTTACAATTCCGATTTACACTTTGAACACAAACAATGGGCATCTGAGCTCGCTTTTTGGAAGGATGAATTAAAAACTTTCAAGGACAGGTTGAGTGAATTGGTAACTCGATGGACGGATAAAGATGTTCTTGCCCAGCTTGAACATTATCAAAATGAATTTATATTACATGGTTATGTAATTCAAGATTTAAAAGAAACAATTGAGAAGCATGAATTGAACATTTCAGAACACAGTACTGACAAAGCAGATTCTATGGATGTTCCTATGTTCAACACTCACAAGGAACTCCGTAAAAAAATGGAAACTGAAAGACAAATCTATGCAGACCTTAAAAAAGAATTCTTTCAGTTTCTATCAAAATATATGTAATAAACCCATAAAATATGGCTGTATTTAAAATTCCTAAACGAAAAGAAATAAAAAGGTACACCACACTATTTAACGTCCTCGCCAAATATGGTTTTGAGGACGTTTTAGTAAATAGCGGTATTTTAAAAGCGATTCCTAAGAGTTATTTAAAAGGGCATCCCGATACCGAAAAAAACCTTTCTTTTTCTACATACGAGCGTGTTCGTATGGTGCTGGAAGAATTAGGACCAAGCTACATAAAGCTAGGTCAGATCTTCAGTAATCGGGAAGATATGCTTCCTCCCGAACTCATTAAGGAATTGGAAAAATTACAAGACCATGCTCCCAGCCTCAAAAACTTTGATGTTCAAAAAATTATTGAAACCGAATTGAATATCGACTCCACGGAATATTTTATTTCCATTACTCCTGAACCCTTAGCTGCCGCATCCTTAGCCCAAGTGCATAGGGCACAATTAATAAACGGTGATCAGGTTGTCCTTAAAATTCAAAGACCTGATATTGAAGAGGTCATAACGAGCGATTTGTTGATTATGAAACAAGTTGCCAAAGCCCTGGAGAAGTACAGTACCCAAGCTCAGGCTTTTCAGCCCATACGTATAATTGCTTCTTTTGAACAAAGCATTCGTGAAGAACTACAGTTTTTACGCGAGATGGATAACACGGATAAATTTACCAAGAATTTTGCAGGAAACGAGATGATTCACCTGCCCGCAGTTTACCGCCAACTATCTACGGACCGTCTTATTTGCATGGAATTTATAGACGGTATTAAAGTATCGGAAATTGATAAACTCAAAGCAGCAAACATTCAGCCATCTGCAGTGGCAAAAGTTGGCGTAGATTTATATTTGGAGCAAGTTCTTGAACATGGCTTCTTTCATGCAGATCCACATCCGGGAAATATACTTGTACTCCCAAAAACGGGCCAAATTTGCTTTTTAGATTTTGGTATGATGGGTACCGTAATGCCTAGCGATAAAGAAGCCCTTGGCGATCTGCTACTCTATTTCTTAAGAAAAGACGTCAAGAAAATTATTATTTTACTTGAGAAGATTGCAGTTAAAACAGATATACCCGATTACAAAAAACTAGAACAAGATTTATACGAACTGGTTTCTGGAGTAAGCGACATCTCGCTACAAAATGTAAAAATAGGAACTATTCTAACCCAGTTCAAAACCGTGTTGTACGAGAATAGAATCATCCTACCACACTATCTATATATGCTGATAAGAGGACTTATTATTATAGAGGGCGTAGGTAGAAAACTAGACCCATCTTTTAATATAACCGATAATCTAGAACCTTATACTACTAAAATAGTTCGCAAGAGATTTAGTCTTAAGCGGCTGTTTAAAAAGAACCTAAACCGTTTTCAAGATATCAATGCCCTTGTAGATACTTTACCCGATGATATTAATGCTATTCTAAAAAAAATAAAGGATGGGAAATTGGTTATTATTCATGAGCATAAAGGGTTAAAGGAATTCCAGAACGCAACTAGTAAATCTGTGAACCGTTTGGTATTTGCAGTTATTATTGCCGCTCTTTCCATTGGCTCAGCTATTTTGGTAATGGCCAAAATGCCCCCATTAATTAATGGTATACCCCTACTGGGAGCAATAGGTTTTGTCTTGTCCGCCATTCTAGGTTTTTATATTGTAATATCCATTTTTAGAAACGACCAATTTTGAATTACAGCCATTATCAAATAGATACAAAATGATAAATTTTGAGGGCATAAGTGAATTTACGGACAGCTATATTTTAGGTGTGCTCATAAGTATGGGTATTGGTTTGATTATAGGCCTTGAAAGAGAATATGACAAACTAAAAGACCAAGGTTTTGCAGGTATCCGTACGTTTCCTATTGTGGCAATATTGGGATTTAGCTTAGAAAACCTAACCGATAAGTTTTCGGTATGGATTCTGATAATTGGTTTAGGTGCCTTTATTCTGTTTTTGGCATTTAATCACATCTATCAAAAACAAGAAGAATATGGAAAAGGGCTAACCACTAATTTGGCTTTGATAGCCACATTTGTACTTGGAATAATGGTTTCCGCTCAATATTACAGAGATGCAGTTGCCACAGCAGTTATAATAGTAACCCTACTTTCATTAAAAACCAGGTTCCGAACGGTAATCAGTAACATTACTTCAGAAGAACTTTTTGCTTTTATTAAGTTCTCTATTATATCACTTTTAATTCTGCCTTTTCTTCCCAACAAAGTCTACGGCCCCAGTGCTTTATTGAACCCGTTTGAAATTGGTTCTATAGTCGTAATCGTATCTTTCTTAAACTTTATAGGCTACTTTCTTGTTAAGTATGTAGGCTCAAAAAAGGGTATACTACTTACTGCAATTCTTGGGGGCTTAATCTCAAGTACCGCAGTGACCTGGAGCTATGCTAGCCGAAGTGAAGAATCTCCAGAACTCTCTAAAAAATATGCCGCAGGAATAATTATTGCATCGGCTATTATGTTTCCTAGACTTGCACTTTTGACGTATATTTTTAATGGAGACCTTCTCATGTATTTGGCACTCCCCTTTTCCCTTTTGACCATAATCTGTATAGTAGTCTCGTTAGTCCTCATTCAAAGAGATACAAAAAAACCAGATACCAATATTAAGTTAGGAAACCCGCTTAACATATTAAATGCTATTGGTTTTGGAGCTATTTACGTCGTAATACTGTTTGCCGTTTTCTATAGTAACAAATTTTTTGGCGAAAGTGGTCTGTATTATTCCGCCTTAATTTCGGGGTTAGCAGATACGGATGCTATTACCATAAGCATGGCAAAATTTTCATTGGATTCAGAAAAACTAGAATTAGCTTCACTGGTTATCATTGCTGCCATTTCAAGTAATATGCTCGTTAAGTTAGGCATCAGTATATTTAAGGGCTCAAAAACTACAGGAAAGCTCGTAGGCTATACATTTGGCTCCATCATTCTCGTAGGTGTTATCTATATCCTTTCCAACAACGTTTAATCGTAGGTCCAAAAGACATCCACCTATATAGAATTTCTATTCCGTCTTCACCTAGATGACTAGCTATTATTTTCTTCAAATTGTTACCTAAAATTCAATTGAAATTACATGTTTTTTTCGTGTACCTGACCTAGGTCAGGTTATCATATCTCGCCTTCCTATAACTTTGAATACGGTTTTTTTAAGTAGGCTTTTAAGTGAGTGCAATTGTAAACTTGAAACCCCTATTAAAACTAAGAAATCATACAAAATAAAGTAGCTCTTAGATAGACTAGAAGACTTTAATGAGGCGATAATGATGCTGAAGAAACTTACTGGCCCACTATGAATTACAATAAATAATAATCTAAAATAATTTATTATGGATATTCAAAATAGTGATAGAAAAGCGTACTTCATTGGTGGTGGAATAGGATCACTGGCCGGAGCGGCATTTCTAATTCGTGATGGTGGAGTATCAGGCAGCAATATTACAATCTATGAAAGTTTACCAGTCTTAGGCGGTAGTTTAGATGCTGGAGGAAATCCTGAGCAAGGATATACACTGCGTGGTTCTCGTATGTTAACCTTAAACATTTATGAATGTACTTGGGCATTATTTAATACCATTCCTTCACTAACGGACCCCAATACCTCTGTATATGAAGAAACCGTTGCGTTTAACGAACGTGTGAAATCTAATGCAAAAGCACGTCTTATAGATAAGAATCGGGCAATTGTTGATTCTTCTAAACTTGGTCTTACCATGGCCAACCGTACGGAGCTTCTTAAATTAAGTGAGTCTAGTGAAGATAAACTAGGGAATAGTTCTATTTATGATTGGTTTACACCTTCTTTTTTCGAAAGTAACTTTTGGTTTATGTGGCGTACAAGCTTTGCTTTTTCGCCATGGCATAGTGCTGTAGAATTTAAACGCTACTTGCACAGGTTTATGCAAGAGTTCCCAAATGTTGAAACCATGACAGGTGTTAGACGTACGGTTTATAACCAGTATGATTCCATGATTTTACCTTTAGAAGTTTGGCTTAAATCTTACGGTGTAAAATTCATGAGAGATACTACGGTAACGGATTTAGATACAGCGTACATTCTTGATCCAGTACAAGTAAAAGAAAAAGTAGTCGTAAAAAATCTAATTTTCGAAAATGAAGGAAAACACAAAACCATATCTATTGAAGAGGGCGATTTGGTATTCTATCAAAACGGCTCAATGACAGACGCTTCTAGTTATGGTTCCATGACAAGTGCTCCTAAATTCTATACAAAAGCAGATAGCCAAGGGTGGACCTTATGGGAAAAATTAGCTAAAAAATACCCGGGATTTGGCAAACCTGAAGTATTCAATTCCAATATAGCACAATCGTTTTGGGAATCTTTTACAGTAACCTTAAAAGACACTGCCTTCTTTGACCAGATGGAGAAATTCTCTGGAAACAAAGCAGGAACAGGTAGCCAGGTGACACTAAAAGACTCTAATTGGTTTATGAGTTTTTCATTAAACCAACAACCACATTATAAAGACCAACCATCAGATGTACAGGTATTCTTTACCTATGGTCTGCACCCAGACCGAGTTGGTAATTTTGTTGGCAAACCAATGACGGAATGTACAGGAGAAGAAATTCTTAGAGAACTCGCTGGTCATTTAAAATTCGATTATGATGTTGTTTTTGGCAATGCCATTTGTATACCATGTAGAATGCCCTATATCACCAGTATGTTCATGCCACGTTTAAAAACGGACAGACCGTTACCAGTACCTAAAAATTCAAAAAACTTAGCATTTATAAGCCAGTTTGTAGAAATACCTGATGATGTTGTTTTTACGGTTGAATATTCCGTACGTGCAGCTCAGATGGCAGTTTATGAACTTTTGGATATTGACCTAAAAATCCCAGCAATAAATAAATTCGATAAAACTCTGAAAGTGGAGCTTGAAACTGTTGCTAAGGCATTTCAATAAATAAAAATAGATTGTCTTTAGCAGTTTAAAATGTAGTAGAACTAGAGATAAAAAAAATAATTATGAACACATTATTAGATTCGACTCAAAGCGGTATAAGGAACTGGTGAATATTTAACATCTTACGGAAAAGGCAAAAGGCGGCAACGACAGCCAATGCGTATTCGCAGAATTGTTAGAAGACCCCGAGAGCATAATCATTTTTATACGAGAAGAAATTACACCTATTGCCGAAAAATGGCAGGCTGAAGGTATCAGCTATTATAGTACAGGTTTAATGGAACAACATGAGAAAACTGTTTGGATGTTGTGCTCTCGCCTAAAATATTTAGAATTGATACGTGATATAAATTGATAACAGCTTCTAACGTTCAGTTTTTGAAAAATTGAAGCTGTTTTTTTAGTCTTTCAATGTAAAATCGGACTCTAATTGAGTAGCAGAACTACCTCCGATAAAAACTTTGAAATCACCTGTCTCAGCCTCCCATCTATTATTTGCAGAGTAGAATTCTAGTTTCTTCGCAGAAATGGTAAAGCTCACATTTTTAGTCTCGCCAGGCTTTAGAGAAACCATTTTAAAATCTTTCAATTCTTTTACCGGTCTTGCTCTACTGGCGAATAAATCTTGTATGTATAGCTGAACAACTTCTTTGCCTTCGTATTTTCCGGTATTGGACAAATCAAAACTGACCTTCAGCTCTCCTGTTTTGTTTAAGGAATTGGCACTTAATTTTAATTTATCATAGCTAAATGAAGTGTAACTTAATCCATGCCCAAACTCATATAAAGGTGTATTTGCTTCATCTGTATAATGAGACCAGAACACAAGGTTATCACCTGGATTACTTGGTCTACCTGTACTCATATAATTGTAATATAATGGCACTTGCCCTACATTTTTAGGGAAAGTCATAGGAAGTTTTCCGCTAGGATTATAATCACCGTAGAGGATTTTAGCTATGGCATCACCACTTCTTGAACCTAATTGCCAAGCTTCCACAATAGCTGGTACATTATCATTTGCCCAGTTAATTGTTAGTGGTCTTCCATTCATTAAGACCAAAACTATGTTACTATTTACCGCATAGACAGCTTCTAATAGCTCTTGTTGTAAACCTGGCAAATCTAAATTAGTCCTACTTCTACCCTCACCTGACTGAAAACCGTGCTCACCCAAGACCATTACTACTACATCTTTATTTTTAGCTACTTCTACAGCTTCAGCTATGCCGGTTCTATCTGTAGTGTTTATATCTAGTTCGTTGATAAAAGTCTCTTGGCCCTTTACTAATTCCACCCCTTTCTCATAAGATAGCTTATTCCCTTTGTATTTTTTTAGTCCCTCCAATACTGAAACCGCTGTATTATCTTTGGAAGCAAGCCTCCAACTACCTAACGGACTATTCTTGTCTGCTGCCAATGAACCTATAACCGCTATATTGATCCCATTCTTTTTTAAGGGCAATAACTGGTCGTTATTTTTCAGAAGCACTATGGATTTTTCCGCCATACCAAGAGCTATTTCCATATTTTTATCGCTTCCTACAACCGTTTTCTCCCGCTCTTCATTACAGTACTTATAGGGGTCATCAAAAAGGCCTAACTCAAATTTTACCCTTAGAATTCTACGCACCGCATCATCTACTTTGTCTAAAGACACTTTTCCTTCGTTCACCAAATTCTTCAAGTGCTTAACATATAAATAGGATTCCATATCCATATCACTACCGGCATTGGCAGCGCTTTCTGCAGCAGATTCTCCATCTTTAGAGTAGCCATGAGTTATCATTTCGGTCATTGACCCCCAATCTGTAACTACAAATCCTTTATAATCCCATTCGCCCTTTAAAACCTCTCTTTGTAAAAACGAATTTCCCGTAGCCGGTATACCGTTAAGTATGTTGAAAGAATTCATAAAAGTTTTAACATCTGCTTCCACCGCGGCCATAAAGGGTGGAAAAATGATGTTATAGAGGGTTGATGTACCCACATCTACCGTATTATAATCTCTACCTGATTCTGAAAAACCATAACCTGCAAAATGCTTTGCCGTGGCCGCAATAGTATTGGATGCGGAAAGGTCTTTACCCTGAAAGCCATTTATCCGAGCTTTTGCTATTTGACTTCCTAAATATGGGTCTTCGCCGGCACCTTCCATTACCCTACCCCAACGCGCATCTCTTGAGATATCTACCATTGGTGCAAAGGTCCACGTAATGCCACTAGCGGCGGCTTCTTCCGCAGCCATAGCAGCCGAAGCTTCAATAGCCTCCAAATCCCAACTTGCAGATTCTGCCAAGGGTATCGGGCTTTGGGTTCTATATCCGTGAATTACATCAAAACCAATTATTAAAGGAATACCGAGGCGAGATTCTTCTACCACAATCTTCTGTACTTTACGAACCTCCTCTACGCCCCGAACATTTAACATGGAACCTACCCAACCCTTTTTAAGATGCTCATATTTGTTTGAAGCGTCGCCTTCTTTAGGTACAGGACCGGTAACATTCCAAAAGCCGTTGTATTGGTTCATTTGACCTACTTTTTCTTCCAAGGTCATTAAGGCCATTAAAGAATCTATTTTTTTTTCCATCTTATTATCTAAAGCTTTCTGCGCATAATTACTTTGACAAAATGCCACTAAACTAAATGCTACTACCAAGAAATTTTTCATAGTGTTCTATTATAGAAAAGGGGTTTACAGAGAATATACCAAACCCAAATTCGAATTTACTCTAATTAATCAATAAATACCTAACATAAAGCGCGGTAACATTTATTTTTTAGAAATAATATTTGCTTTATTTAGTATATAAATAAAAACAGAGACAGAAAAAATTTTAAATTTAGTGTGTATAATCGCCACTTAGAAAAGTTTCCAATACCTTAAGTTGCCATTCCCCTACTGCAGAGATTTTAGTTTCCGCATTCATCAGAACTAGGCCGTAACCCAACCGAGATAATTTACAATCGCTTATAACCTCATTGGAGACACTGCTAAAAACAGGTTTAAAATGTTCTCTTATGTTCATTTTAGAGGACTTGGCTATATCCATGGCTTTTGCCACTGCAGCGCTAATCTGTACGGGCGACAATCCTTTATATAGAAGGTCACTAGCAAAGTAGTGCAAATGCAGACCGTAATAAAAATCCATAAAATTATAGATGCTATCTGCGGTTCGGTTTTCTGTTTTATAAATAGACACTTCCATATAAGACCAATTTTATTTTAGACTTTAATTTGAAAATAAACAAGCCGAGATCAAGTTTTCAAGAACATATTTCTCAATATTTGACTCGGCTTGTTCCGATTAAAAGCACATTTACATAGCGCCAAAATTACTTACAGATACTAAAATCCCACAACTTTGATATCTATAAGTTAATAGTTAAAGACCCTTTATATATCCAAAAACCATCTTTTTAAACTCCCTGAAATTGTTTACAAAACCTTCCATTCTACCCTTGAGTTGTGCATGCTTATCTCTATATACGGCATCTGACAGCCCGCGCTCTCCCATTTCTAACCGAGAAAGTAAACGTTCATGCTCCGCAATATCATTCTCTAAATAATCGAATAATTCCGTGTGTACGGTATCCAAACTTTCAAGGATTTTACCAAAGGCAGTTTGTGCGGCATCTTGGGTTTTGGTTTTTTCTATTAAATCAGCAAAAAACTTAGCTTCATCTTTATAGAAAGCGATATTGCTTAACCATTCCTCACTTTCAAAATGAAGAACATCCAAGCCTGCCCCTAATAATAATTCTGTTTTTGGATTTAGTGATTTTGTTTCCATAATGCTCTTATTTAATAATACTATATTGTTATGAACTTTTCCCGACTAAAATGTATTTGATCAAAAACTTTATTTCTGTGTACCATATCTATTAAAAAGACTGGCTTCAAGAGTTTTACGAGCGTTATCTAAAAGTTTCTTAACCTCTTTAACACTTTGATTACGAATCATGGCAATCTGGTTTACAGAAAACTCATACTCAGTAGCCAACTCAAAAACAGTGCGCATTGGTAATGGCAAGAAATGTAAAATCATGTGGGTATGTTTTCTAATACTTTCCTCGCCCAATTCCCGGTCTAGTTTTTCCATAAATTCTTTCTTATCATCCTCTATAAACACATGGTTCAATACATAATCGTTTTTTGGTAATGAAGTATCGTCTAGCTCATCTAACATGACCAAATCACCATCACCATCCGTACTAAACTTTTCTTCCATCTCATCCCATTCCGGCTTAGAATAATCATCTATATTTTTAAGGAAATAATCATCAAACTCTTCCTCCATAATTGAATCCTCTAGAAGCCCGTTCGCCTTCTTAAATAACCATGGGTGTAGATCTTCCTTGGTCGCTACCTCATTAAAATTATCATAAACGGTAATAAAAAGTTGATCGATAAAATCATCTACTTTGTACTTTCCTTTTGGAAGGTTTCCTTTACTCAAAGCGGTTGCTACTCTTTTTTTGATATAGCGTTTTACCTGATGGAGGTCTTTAAACAATAAATTATTGAACAAAGACTGTTCTCCCTTTTGTCTATATTTTAGAAGGTCTGAGAAGGTACTCGCTACAAATACATTAAAGTCCTTTTTGCTTTCGTAATATTCTAGAGTGTCCATGTTGTATGTTTTAAATTAACAGTATAAATATGCTGCTAAATATGTTGAAAAACTATGACCTAGGTCAGCCATAAAAATTAAATCGCTTTTAGGCCATAAGCCTGATCGGTATTCAAGAAACCACATCTGATTTTATGCGTTCAGTTCGTAAGTTCTTTTTGCAACTTATCAA